>Ga0310690_10001423_pt1 | contig 42426 bp, 41 predicted proteins | sample AusTroGonzalo_MG_2_FD_207661 | JGI IMG/M metagenome (GOLD analysis project Ga0310690, IMG submission 207661) | Bovine rumen microbial communities from tropical cattle in Woodstock, Queensland, Australia - Gonzalo_04 (v2) (version 2) | ecosystem: Host-associated > Mammals > Digestive system >... | reverse complement strand
GCAAACGGGTGAATATGTCGATATGATGGCGGCGGGTATTATTGACCCAGCCAAAGTTGTTAAAACTGCTATTTTGGCAGCATCCAGCACTGCGGGCGTCATGTTAACAACCGGTGCGGTTATGTCTGAAATTCCAGAAGAAAAACCAGCACAACAAATGCCTGGTGGAATGCCTGGAATGATGTAATAAAATATCACATAAAAAACACCGACCAAATGGTCGGTGTTTTTTTATCTGGTTTTTGTTCTTGCCGCTATCAGCATATTTTTCATTGTGTTATAATTTTGTTCGATTGGTGCGTCCGCAATTGGCACATCAACAAATTTGACATCGGGTACAATACTGAGCCATTCGATTGCCGGCATGGTTTTGTTAAAGAAACTGTCCAGGCGACGTTTTACCACCGCGGCATCTGCGTCATCGGCGCGGCCACCACCTTCGGCAATTCTGTTTTGGATGCGTTTTATCATAAGGTCGCGCGGAATGTTTAAGTACACCGCAATCAAATCAAATTTATCAGCAAATGTATCCACCAACCATTTGGCTTGGGATAATTGACGTGGAAATCCGTCCAACATAGTGTTGTTTGTTGGTTTGATTTTTTCCAGTAGTAAATTTTGTAAATCTTCGTCAGGAACAAATTCACCGCGTGCTATGATTGCCTTTAATGGATGATTGTCGGGCAGGGCACGTAACATTGCGCCGGTTTCGATATACTTGAAATCTGGATTTTCATCTAAAAATTTTTTGGACATGGTACCTTTGCCGGAACCTTGGCCACCCATCATTAAAATCAGTTTTTTTTTCATATTTTTTCTCCATTTTTGCGGATTGCATTATATCATTATAAGTGTAAATAGCAATTTAATAATACATGCAACTGGTTGACATTTATGCGTTTTTGTGTTATATATAAATGTAATCAGAACCAAAGGAGTTTATTTATGGATAAAGATGTTTTATTTAAAGAGCTTAGAAAAGCGATGTCCGCAGGTACTGTTAATTTTGATGAAAAACGGGAAAATGTTTGGGTTGTTGTTTATGATAATGTTCAATATGATGTTTGTGTGCGTTATGAACCACGTGTCAAATCTGGTAAAACATCAGTAAATGCGGTGGGTAAGAAAACAAATGCATTAAAAAAGGCAACAAAAGTTTTGTCTGGATTGATATCTTATGTGCGTAATGTTTTCGATGATTCTGATACGTATGTAGAAGTTAAAAAGAATAATCTTAAAACAGGCAAACAAGAAGCTATCGCAAAATACACTGGGGCACAAAAAAGGATTTTGATGAATTCTTGTGCTTATTCAGGATTAGATCTTTAATATTTAATGTAAAAAAATCCCCGGCAAAATGTCGGGGATTTTTTATTTGTGTTTAGCAAAATTATTTTTTGCTGTTTTCGATTGCGGCACCCAAGATATCGCCCAAGACGGAACCGGAATCGGCCTCGTTCGAGAATTCTTTGACCGCTTGTTTTTCCAATGTCACCTGCAAATGACGGATAGACAATTTAACTGTATTGTCTTCGACGGAAACAACGGATGCTTCGACCGTGTCGCCGACTTTGTATTTGCTGGTATCTTGTTCGGATTTTTCACGTGACAAGTCTGTGCGACGGATAATACCGCGTGCATCACCCGCCAATGTGACAATCAATTCGTCCGGTGTAATTTCAGAAACAGTTCCAGATACGACCGCACCTTTCTTGATTGCGATTGCATTGTTTTCAGCACTTTCTGTCAATTGTTTGATACCCAATGTGACACGTTCTTTTTCTGGATTGATGTCCAAAATCTTGGCTGTGACTTCTTGGCCACGAACGAATTTTTTCAATTCTTCTTCGTCTAATTTATTCCAAGACAAGTCAGAGATATGAACCATACCATCCAAATCAGGTGTCAATGCAATGAACAAACCGAATTCAGTTGTGTTTTTGATTGGACCCGTCACGACATCACCAACATTGTGGGTTTCTGCAAATTGTTTCCATGGATTTGGTTGCAATTGTTTATAGCCCAATGAAATACGGCGTTTGTCTTGGTCAATATCCAATACAACAACATTGACTTCTTGACCAACGGTTAACACTTTGCTTGGGTGAATATTTTTGTTTGTCCATGACAATTCAGACATGTGGACCAAACCTTCGATATTATTGCCCAAATCAATAAATGCGCCGTAATCTGTTAACGACGCAACCTTGCCGGTCACTGTATCGCCAACATTGAAAGCCTTGGACGCTGTTTCCCATGGATCTTCTTCTAATTGTTTTGCACCCAACGAGATACGATGAGATTCTGGGTCGAATTGGATAACTTTGACCTTGATTTTATCGCCAACTTTTACCAATTCGCGTGGATGATTGACGCGTTTCCAAGACAAGTCTGTCACGTGCAACAAACCATCAATTCCACCCAAATCAACAAACACACCGTAATCTGTGATGTTTTTCACGGTTCCTTCCAACACTGCGCCCAATTCGATGTTTTTCATCGCTTCTTTTTGGGCGGCTGCGATAGTATCAGATTGGATAGCACGACGTGATACAATTGCGTTTGTACGCAAAGCATCCATTTTCAAGATACGGAATTTGTCTTTTAATCCAATCATAGATTTTGCATCGCGGATTGGTTTATGATCAACCTGGGACGATGGCATAAATGCAAATACGCCATTGATATCGACGGTATAACCACCACGGACGACATCGATAATTGTACCTTCGGGATCTTGGCCTTCGGCGACAATTTTTTCCAAATCTTTCCATGCTTTTTCGGCGCGTGCTTTGGCATAAGATAATACGGCGGTTCCTTCGCGGGATTCATAACGTTCAACAAAAACGTCAATGATGTCACCGACGGATGGAACAGATGCGCCGAATTCTTTTAATGGAACGCGACCTTCAGATTTCAGGCCCACATCAACCAAAACGAAATCGCCGCGAATATCTTTCACGCTACCTTTGGTTGCGAAACCCTGCAGGGTTTCTTGGGAACCATAATTTTGATCAAACATAGCAACGAAATCTTCGTTTGCCACTGGATTAAATAAATCTTTGGATAAATCTTTCATGTTTTTTAGAATTAAACAAAGTTTGCCGTTTGCTTCATATTTTTTATTAAGAATTGCAAAGGACTTGTGGGGTTTATCGGATGATTTTCACGCCCACCCGCGAAAATCAGGTAAATTATATATAATATTTTCCGAAAATCAAGCTAAATTTAATAAGATATAGCGTAGCCGCGGCGGTGGCAGTTTACTGACACCGACGGGCAAGAAAAACATTGCTTTTTTGCGTTTTTGTGCCCAATATAGTATAAAAGGAGTCGATTATGGCACATTATTATGATATAAAATATCCTCATTTGCAGTATTGGTACCCGGAAGGCACAATGTGTTCTGTGCCACCAAAATTGTTGGCCACGTTATATAAAAATCATTATGGTAAAAAACCGAAAACTTTCTTTGATTGTGGTGCGGCGACGGGTGTTATTGTGCAATTGGCTTTGGATGCGGGTATGGATGCCCGTGGGGTTGATGTGCGTAAATATAATAGTCGTATGACATATACACCACTGTTTTACACAAAAAAAGGCAAGAAAACAAGAAGGGACGGGAATTTAGTATTGCGTGATGATTTGTTTGATTCTGGGCGGATCCAGATAAAATCTATTTTGGACTGCAAACCGATAAAATCGGATTTGGTTTATTGTAATGGAATATTAACTTATTTTGACCAGGCGGCGTTGCCAAGTGTTTTGGCAAAATTCCAAAATGTAAATATGCTTTGCGCAATTCACAATACGACCGAAGATTATAAAATTGCGGAACAAATGGGCGATAATTTGGGCACGTGCCAGGCATTAAAGACTGTTCAATCAAATGATTGGTGGATTGATACGTTTGCGCAAAATGGATTTGATGCGAAATTTAACCATTGGTTGCGTTGTTTTGTTGCAGTACCAAACAAGGAAAGATAAAAATGACACAACATTTTATGCATTTGCAACCTGTTTATTTTAATTTGGTTAAGTCTGGGGCCAAGACCGTTGAATTGCGTGCTTGGGATGAAAAGCGGAAACAAATTAAACCGGATGATGAAATTGTGTTCAGAACAGATGGAACAACTGATACGATTACGGTGCGGGTAAAATATTTAATTGTAGCGTATGATTTTATAGAACTGTTTGATATGGTTGATGTGAAAAAGACTGGATTTGAATCGGTTGAAATTGCATTACAAACTATGGAACCATTTTACAGTCGCGCCGATCAACACAAAACAGGTGTTGTCGGAATTGGAATTGAATTAGTGAGGTAAAAAATAGTCTTAGGACCCTAAGACTATTTAAAATTTTCTGCTTCTTTACTAATTACTTGTTTTAGCATATTGACATTTCGACTGAATAAACTGGATTTTGCCTTGTCGGATTCTTGTCTGATTCTGGACATTGAATCTTTGAATTGTTTTATCTCTTTATTTGTTTGTTCAAGTTTATCTTCCAGAATAGAGGCCTTCATTTTTATTGTCGTGTTTTTTATGATTTCCAACAATATTTTGGCATCTTGTTTATCCAATTTTGATAAATCTACAAAAACGCAAGGCCAAGAACATTTGCCATGTGGGGCATTTGTTGCCAGATAAAATGTGTCGTCAGTTTTGGAAGGAAGCATCACCATTTTGATAACAGCACCATCGGTGCCAATACTTTCTAATGCGGCCGTTAGTTCAGCCATGTTTGGATGGTTAGGATGATTTGCATTAAAACGGATATAACGTTTAGGGTCAAATAGTTTTTGGATTGGCTTAAAATCACTGGGATTTTGACCGGCTTCTAATTTATCACATTCATAAACCCCTTCGGTCAGACGTATAATATCTATAACTGTGTTTGCATTAATCATAATATATTCCTTTTATTTACTGTCTTTTTTAATTTCCATTGTATCGAGCAGGGCATCCAATTTGCGCAGAGAACTGTTTTGACAACCGCGGCCGCGCCAAGACAAAATTTCTGTGCCGGTTTTTTGTTCCACGATTGATACATTAAAATTCCACCACCAAAACCCGTTAAACATACACCATATCGGCCGGAATATTTCACCGCGTTCACGAACGCGAACCGAATATTTTGTGCCAGATGGGATTTTATAGGTTTCAATGTCAAAATCTGATGAACTGTCTGCTGCATCGTTTGTTTTTATCAGCGCGCCTGTGCGGATATCATATCCACGATTCTGTAGTGCCAATTTGATTGAACGTTTCATGGAATAACCGCCGACAGGAACATAAATTTTTTGTGTTGGGTCCAATGAATTCGGTTTGACATAGACGCTATTGCAGGCGGTCAGTCCCAGTATCAATGATAAAATTGCAACAGCGCGAAACATTGTTGGTTTGTTTTCCTTTTATGCTTTTACTATAAAACATCAAATTTTAATCGCAATCGAAAAATTCATTGATTTTTACAGGTTTATTTTTATAATTGGCTTGGTTTGCACCCATAGCACAACTGGATAATGCGTCGGCCTCCGAAGCCGGAGATTGCAGGTTCGAATCCCGCTGGGTGCGCCAATTTTTTAGTTGGATTTGTTATTGATGGGCTTATGGAACCCGATGCAGGAGAAATCATGCATCTTTTATTTTTCCCATTTGTCGCTAATTGTATATTCGGCAACCAATGGCACAGATAATTTGCAGATGTTTTCCATTGTGTCGCGGATTTGTTTGGCGAATTTGTCGGCAACATCTGTATCACATTCGAATATGATTTCGTCGTGAACCTGTAAAATCATTTTTATTTTGTCGGCATTTGGGTGCACAATATCGTTTGCGATTTTAACCATTGCCAATCGCATTAAATCAGCCTCGAACCCTTGGATTGGTGCATTGATTGCGGCGCGCAGTGCGTATTGTTTTAAGCGCGGATTTTTGATTTCCGGTATTTCTATGCGGCGGCCCCATGGTGTGTAAACGCATGCGTTGTCAATTGCGAACTGTTTTATTTTTTCGATATATCGGCGGATTTCAGGCAGACCGGCCATATATGCGTCTATGATTTTTTTTGCGTCGTCACGTGAAACATCCAATTGTGCCGCCAATCCAAATGACGATATGCCATAAATAATTGAAAAGTTAACCGTTTTTGCGGCGCGACGTTGTGATTTTGTCACGTGTGCATCGGGTGCGATATTAAATATTTTGCGCGCGGTTTGTTCGTGAATGTCGGCGCCCGCGTTAAAGGTTTCCTTGAACGTGGTGACATTTGCAACATCCGCCAACAGGCGCAATTGAATTTGTGAATAATCAACAGCAATCAAAACACGACCTGTGGGCGCAATAAAACATTTGCGGATTTCCGCGCCCAGCTCTGTTTTTGTTGGAATGTTTTGCAGGTTTGGATCGCGACTGGACAGGCGGCCTGTATTCGTACTGGTTTGTATATATGTTGTATGAATACGGCCATCGTCGGCGATTTGCTTTGGTAATGCATCGGCGTATGTGCCGGCCAATTTGGCAATAGAACGCCATGCCAATATTTTTTCGATTATTGGGTGTTCTTCGCTTAAAGCGGTTAAAGTTTCGGCGTCCGTTGAACGCTTTTTATTGGTGGTCAGCTTCAGTTCATCGAATAAGACCGCGCCCAATTGTTTGGGACTGGCAATATTAAATTCATGACCGGCTAAGTTCCAAATTTCAGATGATAAATTTTCAAGTTGGGTATGAAATACGCCAGATAGATTTTGTAATCCTGTGCGATTTACCAATACGCCGTTGCGTTCCATTTGTGTTAAAATCGGCATTAATGGGCGATCACAATTATCGTACAGTTTTTGCAATTTTGGATCTGTATCAACCTGGGGGCGCATTAATTCGTATAACGCAAAACAAACGCAAGCATCTTCGGCCGCGTATTCTGTGGCGCGATGGATGTCGACGTATGCAAAGTTGCGCGCACTGTCCGGTATTTCGGGTGGAAACAATGATGCGAATTTTATGTCTTCGTGTCCCATATATTTTAATGCCAATTCGTCCAATCCGTGTCCATGCAATGTTCCGTGTAAGATATATGACAACAACATGGTGTCATCCATTGGCGAAATTTTTGATATATCAACCCCAGCATTTGCAAAAATGTGCAAATCGTACTTGAAATTATGGCCAACTTTTATAATTTTTTCGTTTTGGAAAATTGGCATAATTTTCTTGAATACGTCGGATTTGCTTAATTGTTTTGCGGTTGGTTTATCGTCGCCAAACAGGTCGCCTGACTTTGTTATATGTTGTAAGGGAATATATGCACCGTGCATTTTATCGTATGCCAAAGATATACCAACAATGTTTGCGGTCATTGGGTTTATGCCGTCTGTTTCTGTATCAATTGCGACAACGTTTTTTATATGTGATAAGAATTTTTCCAATTGGGCAATTGTTGTAATTGTTTCATATTGCATGTGGCCCATGGTGTCCGTTGGCGCGGCCGATTGGGTTGGTGCGGTATCGGGTGTTGGACAATCTGAGCCGGCGTATTCAAATGTTGTTTGTTTAGATGCGTCATATTTTTCCAATGGAAACATTTTTTGGATTTTGTCCGCCAATGATGTACTTTCAATTTGGTTTTTTACGTATTCCAATGCGCGTGGAGTATTGAATACAAATGGTTCCAATTTTAATCCAGACAAATCGACATCTGTTTTTAATGTGACCAATTTTTTAGATATGTACGCCATTTCGCGTCCGTCAATCAACAGATTGCGGATGCGTTCGTTTTTGATTTCGTCAATGTGTTCGTAAATGCCGTCCAATGTTCCAAATTGGTTTATCAGTTCGGCGGCCTTTTTCGGACCAATACCACGGACACCCGGAACGTTATCGGTGGCATCGCCAATCAGGCTTTGTGCATCAATTACCTGGGACGGTTTTACGCCGAATTTTTCCACGACCCCCGCTTCGTGAATTTCGGTTTGTTTCATACCGTCGTATAAAAATACACAGTGTGATACCAATTGCATTAAATCTTTGTCACTGGTAATTATGCGGGTTTTGTCGTGCATATCGCAAAATTGGTGCGACAGTGTTGCAATAACATCGTCGGCTTCTACATTTGGGATACACAATACCGGCATACCGATTGCAGACATACAATCGCGCACCATATAACTTTGTGTTATTAAATCCGCGGGTGTTTCATCACGATTTGTTTTATATGGGGGGTAAATGTCTTGGCGGAAAGTTTTGCGTGATGCGTCAAATACACAAACGAAAGTGTCCCCGGGTGCGGCAATCCCCAATATGGGTAATATCATATTCATAAACCCATATACCGCACCCGTTGGTGTTCCGTCCGTCCGTGTCAGGCGTGAATGCACACCATAGTATGCGCGAAATAATAAAGAATTTCCGTCTATTAATGTAAGCATTTGCCCCCGATTCGTTTTTTTATATTAGAACACATAGCGAACTTTCAGACGCGCGTCGTATTGCAGCAAGTCTGGTTTTTCTGTGCCGATTTCCATAAAGTTTGGTGCGTACAATGCGCGACCTTCGACATCAAATTTCAATGGCAATGCCAAAATGTCAAATGTCAGACCCAACATACCTTGGTACGCGACGGTTGATTTGACGTCATATTTAACCTTGTCGGCTGTGGTGTAATGTCCGCCGAATACAGACCCCACACCAACACCAATATATGGATGAATCATTGTTGATAACATCTTGAAATATGCGTTCAACATGGCATCATTTGTGGAAACCAAATCGTTTGTTAAATGATTATATTCAGCCTCGATACGTAATAATGGAATATCCAAACCCAAAACAGCACCAAAAGATTCCGCCGCTTCGTTGCGGTGATGACTGTTTTGATAAATGCTTGTCCCGCCGGCACCAAACATACCACCGGCATAAACATCAACAACCGGATTTGCAGATGCCGCGCCCGTAATTGATGCGGTCAAAACGCCGGCGATAAAAATTTTAGAATTTAATTTCATTTTTTTCTCCTTTATATGTTATCATATTAGAAAAAGGGTTAGAACTATGCAAGAAAATAAACCTATATTAATTGTTGGTCTGGGGAATCCTGGGTCGGAATATGCGATGACACGTCATAATGTTGGTTTTATCGCGGTGAATGCGTTGGCCGGGGCGGACGCATCGTGGAAAAGTGAAAAAAATGCATTAACCAGCAAAGGTGAATTAGATGGGCGTGCGGTTATATTCGTAAAGCCACAAACATTTATGAACGACAGTGGTCGCGCGGTATTGGCGTTGATGACTTTTTATAAATTGCCTTTGGAAAATTTAGTGGTGATTCATGACGATATGGATTTACCAAATGGACACTTGCGCATTAAGACAGGTGGTGGCAGTGCCGGTCATAATGGAATTAAATCGATTGATGCCGCGGTTGGTAATGAATATAAAAGAATTAGAATTGGAATTGGACATCCACGCGATTTTGATTCCCAGATGGATCCGGCGGATTGGGTGTTGGGCCGGTTTTCGGACGCGCAAATTACTGATATCAAAAAAACAATCAGTGAATTGAAAGTGTTTTAATTTGCGGATGCACTTATTGTGATTTCAGGTGGCAGTAAGTTTAGGCAATTATTACCGTTGCCGTCGCAGAATAATGTATTTGATGTCATTTTGCATTCAGATATGGCGGTTGCACCAATGCCAGTTGTTGTTGATCCTGCCGGACATATTGCGCAATTTACAGGGATGGTGGCGGTTGGTGTGTCGTAATATCCTTTGCCACATTTACAATCCGTGACGTTTTGTTTGCCGGTTGCACCGTTAGTAGTGGAATTTGTAGGACAGTGTGTGCAATTACCCGGGGTGCCGTCGCCGTAATAATCTGAATTACATTTGCATGTGGTTCCAGTGGCTGTGGCGTTGGTATCGCATTGGGAACAATAATATATTCCATTGTTATTTTGTGCCATTCTGTAATTATTACTTGTGTCGCATTTGCATTCGTTGTTTTCAATAGAACTGTGCTCTGGGCATGTGCAATTTATTGTATATATGCCGTCAGAGTTAGGTCCCGTTTCGGTGTGGTTTGCGTTTTGTATACAATCAAATGAGTGTGTGGTTGAATCGTAACTGCCGGTATTATTATTTTGAGTGATGAAACAATATTCCCAAACGCCAGCAATATAAATCGGTTGTGATGAACCCTTGCAAGAGCATTGATTTATGTTTGTTGCACCGTCGCCCGAAGTTGTTGATCCAGAAGGACATTCAACACATGTGTTGCCGTTTTTGTAATAGCCCTGATTACACATCCAGTTGTTACAGTTTTCTTCGCCGGCGGGAATATATGCATTGTCAGGAATATTTGTGCAGTTAAGTTCGCAACCGTTTCCATCAGCGGTTTTACGCCATCCAGATTCACAGATAAAATCAGTACAACTGGATGCTCCTAAGGGGTGGACTTGATGGGCTCCTAATTGGTTGTTGCATTGTGTTTGGTTGCCATTGATACACCCAAAACCAGCAGGACATTCTTGGCAAGGTGTTGTATCATCAAAGTCATCCCAATAGCAACCTGGTTGACCAGAACAAATATTTTCGTTTGTGTTATATGGAGAACAATCTTCGGTAATGGTTGCGAGAACTGGCGATAAAAAGACTATGTATAACAAAAATGAAAAAATAAATTTCATATTTCTTTTCTCCATATGTGGATGATAAAAAAATATAAAATTTAACGCAATAAAAAAAGACGGTTATAAAACCGTCTTTTATTTTATATAGATTTTTTATTTAGATTTTGCTTGGTTGTAATATGTGACATAATATCCAAGTGTATCTTGGAAAAATTTAACAATTTCAGGGTTGTTTATAGTTGACGCGCTATTTAACTGTAATTCGCCTTTACCAAAAACTTTATTTGGATTTATATTGTGGCGTTCGCGTAATTTTTTTACAATATTTTGTAAACTATTTGTTGAGACTGAATTAAACTGGTTATAATATTCCGGTATCATAAATATTGTATCAACATTTGGATCAGAGTTGTATGCACGAATAGTATCCATTTCTATATGTTGCCAAGTAGCCAACGTATTGCCGTATGTTAATTCCACATTGTGTTTTGGTTGTTGTGGGGTGCTGGGGTTATTGCGGTTTGGTTCGTTGTTATCTTTTTCACAACTGGTCGCCAATAATAACAATGCGCCCAAGCCAAGTGTTCTTAACATATTTGGATTTAATTTCATTTTGCAACTCCTTTTTGTTTATATATTCATATTGACATAAAGGTTGCATTTTGTCAATTGGTAAAATATTCCTGGAACTGTTTTGCGATTATTGTTTGTTGAAATCGATTAACCAGTGTTTATTATTGCCGGTGACGGCGTCGTTGGTACATGTGTTGGTGGCCTGGTTATTATCGAAATTAATATTGCAAATATCAGTGTTGTTGTAATATGCGTTGCAATATTCAGTTTCGGTATCTTTATTGGCGTTTTTATTTATGAAATAGTTGATGTTATAGTTATTTGTTGTACTGGTGACTGGTATGCTGTACACACATTTTGTGTTGGTTCCGGTGCCCGCGCATTCAATAATTACATATTGACCATCACAGTTTACCTGGGGGGTGTTGGTGTCAACGGTACCACTGACCGTGCCGGTACAAAAGATGCGTGTTGTTTTTCCGTTATTTGAATAACGTGCCACCAAAGTCATCGATGTTATGTTTTGATTGTTTGTGCAAAGTTTGGAATTTGCAGAAACAGCATTCGTAGGTGAATCTGTGCCGTCCAATTCGCCCATATGGTCGATTATGTTTGTTGTTGCCCCAGTATTCATACAGCAATTACCCCATTTGTCAGTGGTTTTTGTTGGACAACAATTACCGATAGTGGATATGGGGGTTTGGATTGTTGTATCACACAAAATATTGTCGTTTGGAACCGGACATTGCATAACGACATTTGGTAAATAACAATCGGTTGATGTGCCAATTGTGTATTCAATAAATCCTGCATTACATATTGATACCGCACATGAATCAGAACTTTCGTTTGTGTGGGTGTTTTTTGCAAACCACGATAATAATGTCGTTGAATTTGGATCGGTTGGTATCAAAATTGCGTTTTCTTCTTTGTTATCAGGTTTGTGTTGGCAATTGCCCCAAATTTGTTCGGCAATACGACAACGATAGCAGTCAATGGAATCTTGGTCGTTTCCTGTATTTGAATCAGGAGTACAATATCCTAAATCGTTACGACAAATGTCGTGCACATTTGATGCGTTGTACATGTTGTCATATAAATCGGCCGGGATATGTTCGTAACTGGGCAATATTGTGTGGATATCTTTGATTGTTTCGTCACTGGCTTGGGCAATGCAATTTTCAATTTCGGCCCAACAGGCGGAACGGTTCAAGATAGAGTGGCGGTTGACCGAACCGTGAATGCTTTCGCATAGGCCAAAATTACCAGATATCGATTTACATGAATTGATAATGCAATCACGTCCAATTTCGCGGCATGTGTTTATAATACGGTCATAACTTTCACGTGCGGCGATTTGTGTTGTGCCAGTTGACCAGTTGTATTCTTTGTAATCATCGCCCGTCAAAGATACGGAATCGTCAGGTGTATAATCCATGATTGCCGAACAAGATTTTTTCACATTTTCACACAGTGCATTGGCGGTTTTGTCGGTAAGAACACCAAATGTTGACAGGGCACGTGAATCAAATTCAGACAGATTTTCGTTCGCATTAGCCAGGCATTCGCTTAATAATGTTGTGCAACTTTGGCGGACTTCTTCTAATTTTGCATTTTGGGCGATTTTGATTTGTGCCAATGCGTCCTCTAAAAACATATCCCATACATTGGTGGCAATTGTTTGACAATTTTTAGTCGCCGGTTCAATATATTTTTTCTTGGTATTTAAATATGAAACAAACTGAGAATTTTTTGGCGTTTTTGCCCATGAATCTGAATTCGTTGGACGTGTAATTAATGTCGATATGTTAATCAGTTCCGGGGATAAAAAGGCCTCGCCCGTGGTGGGGTTGATATATCGGCCCGAAATGTCCAGACACTTTGTTAAATTTTCGCCGCAAACGTTTGTGTTTGATAACATGTCCAACATTTTTGATTTGCATGTCAAAATGTCGTCGGAATTGTTGTCTTGGTACGTGTTCAGGCGCGTCATGTCCAACAGGGCGCTGCTTTCCAATATTTTGTTGCGGGCGGTTTGTGTTTGTGTTTCATAGGCCTTTTTAACGGTGTTGCAATCTTGTTCGATTGCCATATTATAACTGTTTTCGACCAATGATATGTCGTCGTTGGCGCAAACTTCGGCCGCCATTTCGCGACAAATTGGTAATGCCGCATTGCGCAGGGCGATGCCACTTTTTGCGGTGGTTGCAACACCACCAAGTGAATCCACAGAATCAAATGCGGAATCCGCATCCAATGACCAAGATAGCGCGGACATGTTATTGTTTTCGGCCGAATCGAAATTTGCATTTAATTTTTTTGCAATTTCATCCAAAGTTTTACGTGATGCAGTTTTGTCTTTGGTTTCGTTATAGGCTTTTTCGCCTTCGCTTTCTTGGTTTATAACGGCAGCGTCGGCCGGATCCATATTAACCTTTAACAGGCGTTGACTGAAATCCAAAAGTTTATCTTCAACCGCATCCAAATTTTTTTGCGTCGTTTGGAATTCGTTTGTGCGTGATGAGCATGCACATCGTTTCAGTTGCGCATCCTTGTTCGCGCAAAATTCGTCCATGCAATCAAAGAATACGGATTTGCATTTGCCGAAATCGCGTTGCATAACGGTTTCGCGCGATAAAACCGTTGCGGCACGTGATATCCCAGAACGCACAGTGGTGCGTGCGGGAGTGGTTGCGTTTTGTGTTTGTTTGCGTGTGAATGTTGACGGTGATTTTGCACTGCGTGCGACCACGGAATTTTCGCGTGTTTGTGTTGTTGCCGCACGATTACGCACGTTTGTTGTCGTTTGGTTGCCACGTTGAACGATACCTTTATTTGTTGTTGTACGGGCAGAGTTTGTTGTGCGTTGCTTTGTTGAATTGTTGTTGCGTGAAATTGTTGTACTGGTTTGATTGCGTATGGATGGAACGCGCGATGTGTTTTTTACAGTGTCGGCCATTGCGCCGTCGAACACGGGCACAACAAAACAGGTGGCTAAAAACAGATTTAGACCTTTCATTTCCTTTACTTGGTTGTAATGATATCAGATTTTTTTTTAATTGGGCAAGTAAATAATATATATTTGTTTATAAATGTTAAATATCATGGTGCAGTCAGGGGGACTTGAACCCCCAAGGATTGCTCCACAGCATCCTTAGTGCTGCGCGTATACCAATTCCGCCATGACTGCTGAACAAGTTCTTTGGGTATTGTTACAATATCTTGTTTTTTTTTCAAGTTTTTTATGGTATAATATACGCGATAATATTAAATAGGAAGTAAAAATGACTAGAAAACTGCGTGTTTTATTGCATTGTTCGATTTTTGCATTGTTGCCGGTTGTGGCGGGTGCAACGGGGACTTATTACAATAGTTATAATAACTATAACGGTACTGTACAACGTAATTATGGGAATTTGGGGACAGGTGCCCAGCCGTTTCATAATTATGGTGAAACACATGGGTTGCAGTTAGAAGGTTGTTGTGGCAATAACGCGGGTGTCGCGAATGTGGCGAATAATAATTTAAATGTGGTTAAGAAAAATAATGCTAAAACCAAATCTGTTTATGCGCCAACCAGTCAAAGTGGTGGTTTTGGTATGGATGTCGGTTTGTCGCATCAGTTTGCAGAATGGAAGTTTGATATGAAGACCGCGGGGTCTAAATTGCATTATGATAATGTGCATTGGAATGTTCTTGATGTTGGTGCAAAATATGATTTTGATATGGGTGGAACAATGTTGCGTGTCAATGGCGGTTTCCAATATGGTATGCAATATGGCGATTCTTCTATGGTTGATGATGATATTACTGGTGGTGGTTGGTTGGTGTATTCTTGGGATGTTGATACAACCGGCGATGGTAATGCAGACCAAAGATGGATTCAGCAGGGGCATGCGTTGTCTGTTGGAACGTCAAATGGTGGTAATATGACCGGTTTTTATGCTGGGTTGGGATTGACGGATTTTTGGACTTTTGGTAGTTTTAGATTGACGCCGTCGGTTGGTTATCGTTATTTCAAGTATAAATTAGAAACCAAGGATAATTATGGTATGTCTTTGGATACGGTCAGTGGCGCGGCTAATTATTGTCAAACATCGGGTGGTGAAACACAGTGTTTGCCATTTGTAGTGTTTGTGGATAGTGATAATAATGCTGTGTTGGGAACAATTAGCGGTGTTGATACGAATGACGATGGTTTTTACGATACGTTTAACTATATTACGGTACCGGGTAATGCGTCATATTTAGAAACAGAAAATACTTATTATTATCATCAAAGCGGAGTCAGTCATTCATATGAAGTCGAATGGACGGGACCTTATTTGGCGTTGGATATGGTTTATGATATAACAGCGGATGATGCTGTGAATGCGCGTGTTGAATTGGGGTTGCCGGCGTATACCGCAACCGCAGATCAACCATATCGTCCGGATTGGCAACATCCAAAAAGTTTAGAGGATAAAGGGTCGGTTGGTGATGCGTATCATTTTGGTTTGGGTGCGAATTGGTTACATTCTTTGACGGATTCGATTGTGTTAACTTTGGGTGCAACTTTTGATTATTATCATATTTCTGGTGCCGATGCGACAACGTATTTGAATCCGAATTATTATATAACGAACTTTTATTATAATGAAGCGGTTGATGCAAATAAAACCATTGCAAATAATAATGCTGGGACGGATTTTGGAAATTGGTCTACTGCTGACCAGGAAGCATATATGCATAATTATGAAACGATTATTCAACCGATTGAGGCATTGATGGCCCAAGGCTGGAAACAAGAAACAGCCGGTGAAATTGAATCATTATATAAATCAATTGGTATTCGTTTGGGTATCCAGGCAAAGTTTTAAGGTTTAATGCGTATGCGTATGAATAAAATTTTGTGTGCTGTTGTGTTGGGTGCTTTGGTATTTGGCGCGGCGGTTGCGATTGAATTGACCGGTTCAACAACAGTTAATGTGACCAGTGATACCGCGGCCGCGGCAAAAAGTAAGGCGTTCAGTTCGGCCCAACGCGAAGTTATTGCGCGCGAATTACGTAATTACGCAGTTCCAGAACAATTAGAAGAGGCGATAAAAAATAGTTCTGATGAAGAATTGTTGAATATCATTTCTTCGTCCAGTGTTGATGGTGAACGTGTGTCGGATACCACGTATTCTGCGAATGTTTCTTTTGTGATTGATGGTGATGCGGCGCGGTCATGGATGGAAAAATATTCTGTGCAAAATTGGTTGCCGACATCTGCGCCGGCGGTTGTGATGCCTGAAAATTCGGTTATGATGTATGCGACGTTGTTGCAACCTATGGCGGATTGGGCGGCGTTGAATGCGGTGGCGCGTGCGGTGTCGATTGATATCGCAACGACAAAAATGGTTGGTAATAATGTTGTGTTTGGTGTTCCGGATAAAGATGCTGCGAAATTCATATCTGGATTGCGTATGGATGGATGGAATGTGTCGCGCGTGGATTCTGGATATAAAATATGGAAATAATCAATAGGGACGGATAGATGAAAAAAATTGTTTGTGCCATTATGTGTTTGATGCCGTTTGCAGGTTTTGCTTTGGAAACCCCGCACGAAGAAAAGTTCGATTTGAATATTCGTCGAATTGGCGTTGATTGGACGAAAACAACAATCGGGCATGCGCGCGAATATGCGAACTCGCCGGATTCTGCATTTACCGCAACCAGTCAAGATTCATTTGTTGGTGTTTTTGATACGGCGTTGGAATATGGATTTGATAGGTTGCGTTGGGATAATTCTTTGTTTATGACATATGGTAAAACAACTTTGCGTCCGTATGATGGACCAACAACAACCGATGAAAAGGCGGATAAAATTTTATTCACATCTGATTTGTCTTATGCGGTATGGGATTGGGATGATGTAAAATTAGGGCCAATTATGCGTGCGGAATATGAAAGTGAATTTGTGGGTAAGCCGCGTCGTCGCCGTATTGCCCGTCCATCCGCCGGTATCGCGTTATTTGATCATAAAGTATTAAAGACGTTATACACAACCGCTGTGTACGAAAATGATTTTACATATATGGATGACCCGGTAAGTAAATTCGCGGTGGAGGCTGGGTGGCGTGCGGAATATGAAATAAGGGAAGGTGTGCGTTTTAACAGTGATGGGTATTATCGTGAATATTTGGATTATTCGCGATATGTGCCAACAGATTTTCGTCGGGATTTGTCGGTAAATGCGCGTTTGGATACGAACCTGTGGGGTGATTTCACATTTGGTCCATATGTTAATTATCGTCGGGCCAAGGCACGTGCCACCGAACATTATGGTTCAAATATGACGGTCGGTTTGTCATTTAATTATATTAATAAATTTAATCTGAAAAGTGCGGAAACATTGTCTGAATTGTCGGCCCAGGGCGAATAAATCTGATTATTGTTTTTTTTAATGCCCCCCATCAATTTATTGTTGATGGGGTATTATATAATTGACAAGTTGTGAATTTGTGCTATGTTTGCGTATATAGAATAGTGAAAAAGGGTAAAAAATGGCAAATATGAATGAAAATCCTATGCAACGGGCTTTGCGTGAAAGAGAGCGTGTCGAACATAAACGCATGGTGCAAGCGTTTTCTAATAAAGGTTATACTTTACAGGCATATATGCAAATGATGAATGCGCTTGGTGGACCACGTGATGCCGAAGAATATACTGAAATTTGCGAAGATTTTATGGAACCAACCATGGAAAATACTAGGGCATGGCAAAATATTAGTTATGTGGAGCCCACAAAATATAAAATTAATGAATCACAATATATTCGTATTTTCCGGACGCCGTTATCTATTGAGGGACGTATGTTTGTGTTGGTAAAGCCAAAAGAACATCATTTGTCTAAAAAAACATATTATGAATTGGCGAAAATTGCGGTTTGTGCTGAACATTATTTGGCGCGTGGAAATATTGATGAAACCAGAGGTGATGTATATGCACATCAGATTGCTTTGGTGGATCCTGAATTTTTGGAACCCGGGAAATACAAAGAAATTTGTATTTATGCAGCCAAGGCAAATTATCGTGCATTGAAATGGATGCAATATGAAAAATTCAGTACCCAGGATTTTATTGATGTATTTATGGCAACCGCGACACATTGGGAAGGACAACAATGGCATGGTATGAATCCGGCGGTATTTTATTTGATGGACAGCGATTGTCCGACTTGGTTGCGTAAGGCTTGCTATGTGGCGTTTGCAGAAAAATATGGATTTGAAGAGTTAGAGGCCGAATATAAACGTATGATACCAAAAGGAACAAATATTACAACGCTTGAAATAGATCATGGTATGTTAAGTGATGTCAGATGGGCTATTTCTTTTAGGGAAAAACAAAAACCACAGACCAGACGATTAACAATTACACAAACAGATACACCTGAATGGCTTGAGGTTTCGTGCGATTGTGTGACGGATTTGGAACATTGTGCCGCACGTAAATATTTGAAATCAGAAAGTCGCAGATCTTTGAAGGAATGGGACGCGGCTCGTTTTGTGGATAATGACACACAAACAACAGAAAATCATGTGGATGCCGTGTTAGGAAACAAGTCTGATTTAGCACGGTGCAAACGCAGATTGGACGAAATGTGCAGTTATTGCAAACATGTGCACAACAGATAAAAAAAGGAATAAAAATGTCTGGTGATTTTTATAGTATTATTGAACACGAACCGGAAGAGATACAGGTTGCAACGGTTATCGTTCCACGGACAAAACATAAGAAAAATGCCGATAATCGTCCATATCCAACATGCCCAATGGGAATGACAAAGCATAATTGTTCATTAAATAATTTGAATAAAACACAGCAAAAAGATTTCTGCGGTAATGTTTATCTGGTGCCTGATATTGGTGTTGATCCAGTAAGTCCAACCGATATTTGCAATTGGTGCAAAAAACAACATACAAAATAAAAGATAAAAGGTTTATAAAATGACAAGAAATGAAGTATTGTACAAAGTTCTTGAAATTGTAAATGAGCATAAATCGGATGGCTTCCCGGATGCCACAGAGAACAGCCGGTTGGCAGAGGATTTGGGAATGGATTCTTTGGATATAGTCGAAATTGCTATGTATATACAAAGAAGATTCGACGTTTATTTTGATGATGGTGAGTGGGATAAAATTAAATTCAGTTCCATATCAGTTAAAGATATGGTAAATTTTACGTGTAAAAAATTAAATATTCCGGTTAATAATGCCGAAAAAAAATCAAATCTGAAATTAAATATGTTATACCCAATTATTGCGGGTTTGTTGTTTACGGGATGTGATTTGCTTGATAACAGGGAAAATGTTGTTGTGGTGCCTGGAAAAAATAAAATCGTTGTCAAAGATGTCAAAGACGGTCAGGAAAGAATATTTTTTACAAATAAATCAGATAACCGTTTTCAATATCTGAATGCTGGTGATACCATCAACGTGCGCAGACGCATAGGTTATGGCGACTATGATTATTATAGGGTTTGTGATGATGATAACAAGTTTCTACATATTGATGTGAATGATTTACATGTTGCACAGGAAAAATTTAGATTTGATTCTATTAAAAACGCGATGTTAAGGGACAGTGTCGCACAAAACAAAAGATAAAAGGTAAATAAAATGGCATCAAATATCCATAAACTTTGTGAACTTGCAAAAAATGGTGTTGTGACTCATTGTGGGCATTTTCATGCTGATGATATTTTTTCTGCGGCTTTATTAAAAATCGTTGGTATAGTACCTGACGTTTCTGTGATTCAACGTGTTGGTAGTGTTCCAGAAAATTTTAATGGATTGGCTTTTGATATTGGCGGTGGAGAATTCGATCATCATCAACAAAATGCAGCTGTTCGTTTAAACGGTAAAAAATACGCTGCTTTTGGATTATTATGGAACGCAATTGGTGCAGAATATATCGCTGACAAATATAATACTGATATGAATACAGCAAAAATTGCTGCGGAAAATTTTGATACTGAATTTGTAACCTTGATGGATTTAACCGATAATTTTGGTTCCAAGGTATATCCAAATCCATTGGCTTATTTAATTGCAACCAGAAACAACGGCAATTACACCGAAGAAGAACGCGCTATTATGTTTCAAAATATAGCCAATGAATATTGTGTATATTTGGAATCTGGTATAAAATCGGTGTATGATTTTATAAATTATAAAAATATAGCACGTAAATTGGCGGTGTCTGATGTTATAACTTTGACGCCAGATACATTTATTCCAATATCTGCATTTGAAAATACTAAAACAAAGTATATTGTAAAACTTTCGACACGTGGCACTTATAACATAATGGCTGTAAATCCCTACAAAATCGCACCAGAGTATAAAAAACTACCTGGGTGTATCCAAGTATATAATATCGGTGCTGCTTTTGATAATTACACAAATGCACTGAACGCAGCCCAGGTTTTGATCGAAAACGTACAAAACAAAAGATAAAAGGAAAATAAAATGACTCATAAAATGGTTTCTGAATGGAAATGGGGACGTGGCACTGATCCTGTTGACGAAGATATACCTGATTGGGTTATAAGTGCGACTCTTTGGACAATCGGGTTGGCGGCTACGGCTGGTGCGATTTATTTACTTGTCAAAGCACCAAAGCCCAAAATACAAAAAGATGTAAAACCAAAAACGGAAAATGTTATACAAAGGCAAGAAATAATTAGTAATGACACTGCGTATATAATAATTTACACAAATGCCCGTGTCAGATAATAAAAAAGGAAAATAAAATGACAAATATTAAAAATACAGAATATATCACGGTGAACAAAGATGGAATTTTTGTTGGAGGAAAAACAGGTGCTTTGATAGTATATGGGGGTATTGCAATACACTGTTCTAGTAGTATCACAGAAATTTTTAATGATATACAAGAAACAGTAAATATAGATTTTAAAGAGGTGCATATTGGTGCGTTTGATACTCCGGGTAAATTTGCAGAACATGGCGAACCGTCTGGCAAACCTGGTAAATACACATGGTGTCGTATAAAAGGCAAAGATTCATGGGTGTGTTTTGACGATAACTATACACCAGATAGTCCAGCAGCCTGTATGTTGGCAATATATCTTGGTGGTGATATTACCGCAGATAATGCATTTAAAAAATTTCGTTCTGCGGTGTTTGGCAACAGAAAAATCGCACAAGATACAAAAATAAAAGGCAAATAAAATGTCCACGTATCCATATGTATATTTTACTAATGCAGGAACCAGTGTTCACAGGGTTGATTGCGACAATACCGATGTTCGTTATACTTGTCCTTATTTGGAATTCCTTGAAAAACGGGACTATACACACTATCGAGTGACTGAAATTGGCAGAATCACAAAAGTGGAACTGAATTTTTGGCAAAATTATTCTGCAAAAGAAAAAAAATTGCCGTATCCAAAAAATTTTTGCCTGACATGCCCATGGAATCGTGATAACTGTGGTCGGTAATGTAAGTGTTATATGGTACGAATAAAATCCTGCTTAAATGCGGGATTTTTTTATAAAAATCCTTGCAATTTCAATATCTTTGTGTCAAAATGGTGGCACGCCGCAAGGCGAAGAACACAGTTTTCGTGGTTGATTCTGTCCAAAAACCGCTGTTTTTGGCTAAATCCACGGGAACGAGGAATTAACAGAAAAAAGGATTAAAAATGGCATTGCCTACATTTACTATGAAGCAATTGATGGAGGCTGGCGTTCATTTTGGACACCACACCCGTCGTTGGAACCCGTTGATGACCCCATATGTTTATGGTGTTAAAGATAAAATTCACATCATCAATTTGAACAAAACGGCACCTTTGTTGCATCGTGCGTTGGTCGCATTAGAGGCCGTCGCCGCCGCGGGTGGTAAAATCTTGTTCGTTGCAACAAAACACCAGGCCAAAGATATCGTCAAAGACGCGGCCGAACGTTGCGGTCAATTCTATGTGAATAATCGTTGGTTGGGTGGTATGTTGACAAACTGGACAACGGTTTCTCAATCCATCCGTCGTTTGAAAAAGATGGAGGCCGATATTGCAAATGCTGACAAATTGGGTTTGACCAAAAAAGAAGTCGGCGTTATGACCAAAGAAGTTGAAAAATTGCGTTCTGTGTTCGGTGGTATTTTGGAAATGCACGGAACACCACAAGCGATGATTGTTATCGATGTGCCACGCGAAATGAATGCTGTACGCGAAGCCAGAATTTTGGATATCCCAACAATCGCTATTTGCGATACAAACGCGAATCCAGAGGCTGTGGATTACCCTGTGCCGGGTAATGACGATGCGGCGCGTGCGACACAATTGTATTGTGATTTGTTCGTAGATGCGATTTTGTCTGGTATTGAAAAACGTTTGGGCGGTGCAGCGGCGGCAAAAAAGGCTGACGTTGACGCGGATGCGGCTGATGAAATAGAGGCTGATTTGAAAGATAAAGAGGCCAAACAAAAATCCAAGGCTTCCGGGGCACGTGCCGAACGTCGTGAAAAGAAAGCCGACAAATAAAATATGTTTTTAATGTGTTCGGGGATGTCCCCGAACATAGGTCAATATTTAATAATTTTTTAAGAAAGGAAAATACAATGGCAGAAATAACAGCAAAATTGATTCAAGAACTGCGCGAAAAAACCGCTGCGGGTATGTTGGATTGCAAAAAAGCATTAATCGAAAATAATGGTGATATCGAGGCAGCTGCTGATTGGTTGCGTAAAAAAGGTATTGTAAAGGCCGCGTCCAAGGCCGGTCGTGTTGCGGCATCTGGTTTGGTGACTGTGGTTAAATGTGATAATTTGGGCTGTGTCGTGGAATTAAATGCCGAAACGGATTTCGTTGCTAAAAATGACAAATTCCAAAAATTGGTTGCGGATGTTGCAAACAAGGCTTTGGAATTGCAGGGCGATTTTGACGCGACATTGAAAGCGGTTAGTGATGATATCGCGGCAACAATTTCTACGATTGGTGAAAATATGAATTTGCGTCGTGTGGCGAAAGTTTCTGGCGATCATATTTATTCATATATTCACAATGCTTTGGTGCCGGGTATGGGTCAAATCGGTGTTGCGGTTGCCATTAACGGTAATGATCCGAAAATCGATGAAATTGGGCCAAAGGTTGCAATGCACATTGCGGCTAATAAACCTGAATTTATGACGATTGCGGATGTTGATCCGGTTGCGGTTGAACGTGAACGCAAAGTATTTATTGAATCCGGTGCCACAAATGGCAAACCTGAAAACATTGTTGAAAAAATGGTCGAAGGTCGCTTGAAAAAATACTATGCAGAATCTGTGTTGGAAGAACAACCATTTGTTATGGATCCAAACCAAACAGTAAAGCAAGTTGTCGAAGCCGCTGGTGGTAAATTGGCCGGGTTCGCATACTATGTTTTGGGCGAAGGTATCCAAAAACGCGAAGATAATTTGGCCGATGAAGTTGCAAAAATGTTGCAATAATATTTAATGAAACAGTAGAGAGAATCGCACTTTGTCAAAGGTGCGGTTTTTTCGCCGAAAAATATAAGGAAAAATATAATGAATACTGTGCAAGATTATCCGATTCAAAATACAAAAATTTATAAATTTGCAGATGGTAAATACCATGTTTCGTTTGATGCGCACAATATGCATCATGTATTCAACGGCACACGTGAACAGGTTTTACCTGAACTGTCTTTGCGAGTGAAACGCATTTTGCATGTCAGATAATTAGGAAAAAAGGATCGATTATGACAATGACAGTAGGTTATCCGCATTTGGATTATAATGAATATTTTTCGCCAAATGGTATTTTCGGGCAGGATTCTGGTTTGCATTATGATTATCATACCGGGGTTGAACGTAATTTTACGTATGGCAATTATCGTTGCAGTGCAACCCGCAAAGATTATGCGGATATACGTCAAATGATAGAGATTTTGCCGGAAATAAAAGATGTATATGAATTGCGTGCATTATGTTTTCAGCCATGGGATGATGCTGGGGCGTCTGTGGCATTTGCATTGGCGTATCGTGATTCACATAAATTGTTGCCGGCGTCACCGTTTGCCAGCGCGAATTTTGGATGGGTTGAATTTTATGCTCGTAATCCGTTGGAAGTTGTTCGTTATTTGGCGGGTGATGGTTGTCGCAGGCTTCATGCAGATGGTAAAATGGTCACGTATGGTCAATATCTGTTATCGAATAAAGACAGACAAAGATAATTAGGCTGTGATAATTAGGCTGTTATATGAATTGTATTGATTTTGTGCACGATGTTGCAGATGTTTTTTATAGTGACTTTGGAAACTATGATTTGAATGTTGTTTTTTATTTAACCCGGCATTGTAATTTGGCATGCCCAGATTGTTATATGCATGCATCGCCAGATGTGCCCGAAAATCAAATGCCGGTTGATGATATAAAATTTTATTTGGCAGAATTGAAATCTTTGCCGAATTTTATTCCGGCTGTGGCATTTTCAGGGGGCGAGGTATTTACATTGCCTTTGGAATATTTGCGTGAAAATATAGAAAATGCATTTGCTGAAAATTTGGCTGTGGAATTGAAATCTAATGGTGCATGGGGTGCAGATTCGCAAAGTCGCAAAGACGTTTTTGATATGGTTCGTGGGTTAAATATTCCGGAACATATGTGTGCACCAAATGCTGATGCGTTTGAATATGTTGTGTCGCAAAAAATGAAATGGTTGGATAAAAAGCGATTTCGTGCATATCGTTTGTTGCATGATAAACAAAGAACGTATAAGTATTTTTTGGAACTGTCGAAACATAAATACAATGTTGATGTTATGGCATCGCCTTTAACCATCACGCTTTCTGTGGATAATGTCGTACACAGTGGGGAATCTGTGGATTGGTGTAATAATATTGTGCATGATATTGTACGAGATAATGATTTACGTCGAAAAATATCTTTGTGTTGTATGAATTTGGATGAAAACCTTAAACAACGTGTTAAAACGTATTTTATGGATGGATATCCATGCACGGTGATTAGTGGTGGATGTAAAATAAATCCAAATTCTGATAATTATTTTGATGGTGATTGGATAGATAAACCCCAATACAATAATGGTAAATTAGTGCAACGCGGTTGTATGAATTTATTCTTTTGGCCGGACGGTACCGTGGCGTTGGATTCTAACCTAAATTGTCAACCGGTTGGACGCGTTCCGTACAAAAATAAAAACGGTGAATATAAAGATATCAAAACGATTATGGATAATATTGCAACCAAAATTGTCCGTGATTATGAACAACAAAACCGCTAAATCCTTTCGGCGGTTTTTTGTTGAAAGCGTTGCAATTTCGGCTATTATGAAAATAACCAAAGGAGTTATCTATGGCACAAAAAGGAAGATATCATAGACCCACAAAAACTATCACTGTTAATTTAGACAAAGTGCGTATTGGCGGTAATTATGCGGCTATGTTGCGTGCCAGCGGTCAAGATAAATCGAATGCGGCTGCGGTCAAACCAAATATAAATCTAGAGCAAGAACCGGCATATATTGCCCCAGAACGTGTGGCATATGTCGAAAAAATAAAAAATTGGATGAGGGAACCAAATTGGTGCGCTGGATATTCTTGGTTAATGCTGCGTGAAGATTATGAAATTTATGAAAAGAGAGATGGGCTGACAAGGGATGAATATTATGAAATTGCAAAGGTTGCCATAAATACAGGCCCAGAACAAATGAACCGTTTGCGTAAAGATAAAGTGTCGGATGCGCGTTATTATGAATTGTGCAAAATTATGGCATCCCATGGTGTATTTCAAGACGTAGATTGTGAAAAATTAAACAGGGGCACACAAAACGGTGCATATAAAATTGCAAATTTGGCAATTGATTCTTTATGTAAATTGACCGCGGATTTTCAGGTAAAGTATGCGGTGCGTGGCGTCAGAAATGTTACAAAAGAACAAAAATATATGGGCGAAAGAGATGTCGCACAGTTGTTGTTTTATATGTGGTTGATTGTTCATAATAGTTTGTTGACAGATGTTTCTGACAAAGATATTACCGAATTTGTTGAAAAGGGTTTTGTGATTCCAATGGATGCTGATAGATATATTGTAAAATTAACACAAAACGCAAAAACAAATCCTTGTACAGGGTTGATGAAGTCGGTCAGATTGGGTGAAGGTTTGCATGTTCCTGAATTTTGTAAAAAAGCACAGGGCAAGGTGTTAGATATATATGATGAAGTTATAAAAAGGGAAAAAGCCGCAGAGAAATAAAAAAGTTTGTCCGTATGAACGGACTTTTTCTTTATATCTTGGGGTTGCAACAGATAATTTTTCATGGTATGATTCCATGTATAGGATAGTGACATGAATGAATTTACACCTGAAATTAAACATGTACATTGTGTCAGAACACGTGATGGTTCTAAAATCATATTTTATAATGTAGATGGACATAGGAAATGTTTTATTAGGCAATCAAAAAAGTTAAGACAGTATTTAGATGGAAAAATAGCAGAAGCAGTGAAAGGACATAAAAAATGAAAAACACTTTATGGCAAGAATTAACAGAGCGTGGGTTTATTAATCAATGTTCCAATATGGATGCGGTTGCAGATTTGTTGGATAATGGGAAAATTGCCGTGTATTTGGGGTCTGATCCGACGGCGGATTCGTTGCATGTTGGGCATTTGGTTCCGGTTATGATGATGCGCTGGCTACAAAAATATGGGCATAAACCATTAATGTTGGTTGGTGGTGCAACGGGTCGTATTGGTGACCCATCGGGTCGTGATACGGGCCGCCCAATGATGACCGAAGAAGTTTTGGCGAAAAATATTGCGGGACTTAAAAAATCGTATTCTAAATTTTTAACATTTGGGACAGGTGCGGCGGACGCTTTGATTGTTGATAATTACGATTGGATGCGTGGGTATTCGCATTTGGATTTTTTGGCGCAATATGGTTTGGATTTTACAATTCCGCGTATGCTTTCTATGGAAAGTGTGAAAAAGCGTTTGGAAAACGGGATGACATTTTTGGAATTTAATTATATGACTTTCCAGGCGGTTGATTTCTTGACATTGTATCGTGAACATAATTGTGTGTTGCAATTGTGTGGTGCGGATCAGTGGGGTAATGCGATTATGGGGGTTGAATTAATCCGCAAAAAAATGGGCAAGGAAGCGTTTGTTTTGTCCACTTCGTTAATCACTGATTCAAATGGAAATAAAATTGGAAAATCGGCCGGTAATGCGGTTTGGGTGAACGAAGATAAAACGTCACCATATGAATATTATCAATATTTCCGTAATACGCCGGATGATTTGGTTGAAAAATTCTTGAAAATCTTTACGGAAATTCCGTTAGATGAAATTGCAAAATTGTCGGCGTTGACGGGCGCAGAATTGAACGAGGCAAAGAAACGTTTGGCGTTCGCGGCAACCGAAATTGCGCATGGAACGGCCGCGGCGGTTGATGCTGAAAATGCGGCGGCGGCGTTGTTTGGTGGTGGTGCCGATAATGCCAATGTGCCATGTGTGGAAATATCTATGTCGGAACCGATGAAGATTTTGGATTACCTTGTTGCAATCGGTATGTTTGATTCTAAATCCGAAGCGCGTCGTAATGTCGAACAGGGCGGTATCCAAATTGACGGCGAAAAAGTTGCCGATAAAGAATTTGTTGTATCGGTTGCTGAACATATGGTCCAGAAAGGAAAGAAAACGTTTTTACGTGTTATCGTAAAATAACAAATGAAAAAAATATTGGTCGTTTTAATCGGCTCTGTATTTTTTGTGTCGCAAGGTTTTTGCGTCGATGAATTGTCGCGTATTCAATCTGAAATAAAACAAACAGAGCAGCAAAATAAAAAGTTAGAAGAGCAGGTTAAAAAATCTGAGAAAAATGTTGCGCAAACAAAGCAGGATTTGGTGCGAACGGCTGATCGCGTGAGTAATTTAGAAGAACAACGTGGCAAAATGCAAATCAAAATTGATGAATTGGATGCGCGGCGTGATAAAATTCAACGCGAAATGTCACAAAACCAAGGACGTGTTGTGGACGCAATTTCTGGGATTTTATATATGTCGTTGCATCCGAATTTTGATGCGCATGATATGCATGATTATGTTTTGACTTCGGCGGTGTTGTCGGGTGTGTCGCAACAGTTTGATGCGGAAATTAAACGCGCGTCTGAACAATTAGATGAATTGGAAAAAATTCGTAATGCGCGCAGTGTCGAAAAAGAAAAGTTAGACAGGTCTGCGAAAAAATATACTCGTGAACGTAATGAATTGGACAAATTGTTGAAAACACGCAGTGCCCAAAATGAAAAATTGAAAAATCAACAGGCGGCGTTGCAAAAAAAATTAAAGGCGTTGTCGGAACGCGCGAAAAATATTTCTGAATTGTCCGCAGGTGTCGGCAGTTCTGAAATGTCCGTAGATGCTCGTTTTTCGCGGCGAAAATTGAATTTGCCGGTGCGTGGTCGTATTACGGTGCGTTTTGGCGAAAAGACGGCATTAGGGTTGACGTCGGACGGTTGGCGTATTCGCACACGTGGTGATGTTTTGGTTTCGGCACCGGCGGATGGTATTGTAAAGTTTGCGGATACTTTCCGTGGATTTGGTCGTGTTGTAATTATATCGCATAAAAATGGTTATAATACTGTGATGACGAACCTGGGAAAATTAGATGTGATACCCGATCAAGAAGTTTTGGCAGGTGAACCGGTTGGACGTATGGATGCAGACAAACAAGAGATGTATATGGAGGTTCGACGTGGAAATAAAACGGTTGATCCGGCGCGACTGTTTCGTGATGAAAATTAAATTTTATGAAATTTCGGGTTGCAGAAATGAAAAAATTATAATATGCTAAAAATTGATAGTAACAGAGGAAGAGAAAGGGAAATCGATGCTTAAAAAAATTCTGGTTTGTGTGTTGTTGGCGGTTGTGCCGTGTGTTTCTTTTGCAGGAAGTAAGCAAAAGAAAGAAGAGCCTGTTGTGCATTTGACCGATGAACAAATATATGAAGAATTGCAAAAGTTGGCTTTGGTTTTCGAGACCGCGCGTGATAATTTTGTCGAAGAGGCGGACGAGAAAAAAATGTTAGAGGCCGCAATGAACGGGATGTTGGCGGAATTGGACCCTCACTCTTCTTACCTTAATGCCGATGATTTCAAGGATTTTAATGATAAAACCCAAGGGGAATTTGGTGGGTTGGGAATCCAAATTACATCTGACCGTGGTGCGATTCGTGTGATTTCGCCGATTGATGATACGCCTGCGGACAAGGCGGGGATAAAGGCCGGCGATTATATTTTGCGTATTGATGATGAACAAGTGTTTGATATGACATTGAACCAGGCCGTGAAAAAAATGAAAGGACGCCCGGGGACAAAAGTTAAACTGACAATCATGAGTGAGGGTAATGAATCCAAAACTTTGACATTGAAACGTGATATTATAAAGGTGAAATCTGTTAAATTCCGTGAATTGCGATTGGCCGATGCGGATGAAGATTCGCCCAAAATTGGTTATATCAGAATTTCTGAATTCGGTGCGACAACTGTTAAAGAGTTAACAGATGCAATTAAAAAATTGGAAAAAGCCAAGGTCGTTGGGTATGTTGTGGATGTGCGTAATAATCCAGGCGGATATTTGACGGCGGCAATCGGTGTCAGTGATGCATTTTTGGATGATGGCGAAATCGTGTCTACGCGTGGTAAAGAAAAAACAGATATAGATAGAAACTTTGCCACAAAGGGTGATTTGACAAATGGCAAGCCGGTTGTGGTTTTGATAAATCATGGTTCGGCATCGGCGTCTGAAATTGTGGCGGGTGCATTACAGGATAATGGTCGCGCTTTGGTAATGGGAAGTCAGAGTTTCGGTAAGGGCAGTGTCCAACAGCAAAAGCCATTGGGTGACGGTACCGCGATACATATTACAATCGCACGTTATTTTACCCCCAGTGGTCGTTCAATCCAAAATGAAGGTATTACGCCAGATGTCGAAGTTTTGCAGTCCAAGGTCAAGGTTTTAGAAAAACGTGATAGTGATTATTCCGAGGCTTCATTCAAAAATTCATTGAAAAATGAAGATGCAAAAAAGTCCAAGAAAAAATCAGATGATACTAAATCTCGTAAAGATGATGACGACGATGATATTGACGAAAAAGATTTGACCGAAGAAGAAAAAGATGCGCGCGATTATCAATTGCAGCGTGGTTTAAGTATGGTTATTGCAATGACGAAAATGCAAATGACCGTTGATGATCGTCGTGCGGTGGTGGATGCCGAAAATGCTGAAAAGGAAAAGGCAAAAGAAAAGGCCAAGGTTGATGCCAAAAAAGATAAAAAATAAACAATTTCCCCCGTATGGGGGATTTTTAATTTCTTGCGTTGTGTGGCAAATGTTTCTATGATATAAATCGCAATTAATATATTTAGGTGAAAAAGATATGGCTAATTTAATCGTTGATGGAAATTGGGCTGCGGCGGATGTCGCGTATCGTTGTGTGGATTTTGCTGCAATTTATCCGATCACCCCCAGCAGTACTATGGGTGAATTGGCGGATGCGTGGGCGTTCCAGCATAAGAAAAATATTTGGGGTGCAATCCCACAAATTATCGAAATGGAATCCGAAGGCGGTGCCGCCGGTGCAATGCATGGTGCGTTGCAGATGGGAAGTTTGGCAACCACGTTTACCGCGTCCCAGGGATTGTTGTTGATGATTCCAAATATGTATAAAATTGCGGGGGAACAGACTCCGTTCGTTATGCATGTTGCGGCGCGTGCATTGGCCACACATGCTTTATCGATTTTTGGTGACCACAGTGATGTGATGTCTGTGCGGGGGACTGGCTTTGCGATGTTGTCGTCGCACAATGTGCAACAGGCACATGATTTGGCGGCGGTGGCGCATGCGGCAACGTTGCGCGCGCGGGTGCCATTTTTACATTTCTTTGACGGATTCCGTACCAGTCACGAAGAATCACGGCTGGACAGAATTGATGACGATGTGTTGCGTAAATTAATTCCGGATAGCCTGGTTTTGGAAAATCGGGCACGAGGGATGTCGCCGGAACACCCGACTATTCGTGGAACCGCACAAAATCCAGATGTGTATTTCCAAGGGCGCGAGGCGGTAAATCCGTTGTATCAAAAATTGCCGGAAATTGTGCAAAATGCTATGGATGAATTAGCGGCGCATACAGGGCGTGCGTATCATTTGGTGGATTATGTCGGTGATAAAAAGGCAGAATTCGTCATTGTCGCAATGGGCAGTGCATGTGAAACAATTGAAGAAACTTTGCCATATATGCCGAAAAAGTGTGGATTGTTAAAAGTGCATTTGTATCGGCCTTTTCCTGTGAACGCATTTTTGGCGGCGTTGCCAAAGTCGGTAAAACAAATCGCTGTGTTGGATCGAACCAAAGAGCCAGGTAGTATCGGTGAACCATTGTATCAAGATGTGGTCAGTATTGCACCGGTGGGCGTTTCTGTGTTCGGTGGACGATATGGTTTGGGCAGCAAGGAATTTGCACCACGGGATGTCAAGGCGATTTATGAAAATATGATTATGGGCACATTGCATCATAATTTTACAGTTGGAATTGATGATGATTTAACCGGGTTGTCATTAAAAACAGATCCGACATTTGCGGTTGAAAATAAAAAAGTCAAAACTGCTGTGTTGTATGGTATTGGATCCGATGGTACCGTTGGTGCGGTGAAAAATATTGTAAAGATTGTTGGGGAAAATTCTGATTTGTATCCACAATCGTATGCGGTGTACGATTCTAAAAAATCGGGTGGACTTACCGCATCGCATATTCGATTTTCGGATAAACCAATACAAAGTCAGTATTTGGTGGAATCTGCGGATTTTATCGGTGTTTCTAATTTTATGATTGCGCAAAGGTTTGATGTGTTTCGTGCGCTGCGTGCGGGTGGAATTGTGATGATTAATACGTCTGCCTCGCCGGAGGTGGCGTTTGCGAATCTGCCACGTGAATCCCAAGAAACATTGATGCGGTTGCGTGCGCATGTATATTTTTTAGATGCAAATGCCGCGGCGGCAGAATTGGGATTGGGTAATCGTATCAATACATTTATTATGATTAATTTCTTTAATTTGATGCGTATTATTGACCCGAAAATTGCTATGCAATCGGCCAAGGATGCCATTGAAAAAACATACAAGAAAAAAGGTATGGACGTGGTTCAGGCAAACTGGGCCGCGGTCGATATGGCGGAAAAATATTTGAAAGAATATAAATTGCCGTCGTCTGTGTCAAATTTTGCACCTGATTTTATCCCGGCGATGACGGCGGATGCACCTGCGGAAATTGCAGGAACATTGGGTGAAATGGCGGCCGGGCGTGGTGATGATATTCCTGTGTCGCGGTTTGGACCCGATGGCGATTTCGCAGCGGGACAATATCCAGTTGGAACATCAAAGTATGAAAAGCGTGCGATTTCATCGCGGGTGGCAACGTGTGATTTGTCGTTGTGTGCCCAATGTGGAAAATGTTCTATGTTGTGTCCGCATGCCGCAATTCGGATTAAGGTGATGACAAAGACCGAGGCGGATAAAGCCCGTGCGGCGGGTGTGATTGTTGTGCCAATGAAAACACCAGAATTGGGACCGGATATGTATTATACGTTAAATATTTCGCCGGCTGATTGTACAGGATGCGGGGTTTGTGTGAAAAATTGTCCGGTGCATGCGATGGCTATGGTGGCGGCTGATGCGGATGCTGATGCACAATCGCGTTTTGATGCAGCGCAAAAAATTCCGGATGTGCCGCGTGAAAAATTAAATCTGAATATTCCAAAGCATGTTGAATTGTTGCCACATTATTTCGAATTTCCTGGTGCATGCGCGGGTTGTGGTGAAACCCCATATATTAAAATGTTGTCACATTTGTTTGGCGATAGGATGATTGTCGCAAATGCAACAGGGTGTTCTTCGATTTATGGCGCGAATTTGCCGACAACGCCATGGACGTGTGATGCGAACGGGCGTGGCCCGGCGTGGTCAAATTCTTTGTTCGAAGATAATGCGGAATATGGATTGGGGATGCGTGTCGCGTTGAATCAGCAACGCGAAAATCTGCATGCGTTGTTATGCGAATTGGATATCGACAATGTTGATGAAATTTTCGCGGAACGCGATGTTGCCCGTCAACGCAAAATTGAAAAATCACTGCGTGCACAATTGAAAAAGAATAAATCACCGCGGGCACGATTGGCGGAAAGTTTGATCGATTCTGTGGTCGATAAATCGTTGTGGATTATTGGTGGTGATGGTTGGGCATATGATATTGGATACGGTGGTTTGGATCACATATTGCACAGTGGCGAAAATGTTAATGTTTTGATTTTGGATACCGAAGGTTATTCAAATACAGGTGGTCAACAATCTAAATCAACACCATTTGGGGCATCTATGAAATTTGCAATTGGTGGCAAAGAACATGCCAAGAAAGATTTAGGTATGATTGCGATGATGTCGGGCGCGTATGTTGCGCAAATTGCGATGGGTGCAAATCCAGCCCAAGCCATGCGTGCATTGCAAGAGGCAGAAAGTTTCAATGGTCCGTCAATTGTTTTGGCGTATGCACCGTGTATCGCGCATGGATTCGCGTTGCAAAATGGCCCAGAACATCAACAGAATTTGGTTAAAACGGGGGCATGGCCATTGTATCGGTTTGATCCGCGCCTTATTGCGGATGGACATTATCCTTTGACGATGGATTCTGGAGATGCGACGCTGGATTTGGATGAATTCTTGAAAACAGAAAGTCGTTTCGGCGCCGCGCGTGGTGCAAATCCGAATTTTGATAAGTTGGTGGAACGTGCCAAGGCAAATAATAAATATAAAAGCGACCTTAAAAAATACATTGCGCATTTTGCAATGAATAATGACGATGGGGAAAAATAATGAAAAAAATATTCGTTTTGTTTTCGGTTTTATTGTGTGTGGGGTGTACTTTCCAGACAAAGCATCGTGGATATGTGTTTCCTGATGATTTAGAGGCACGTGTGGCCAATGTTAAAACGACCGCGCAATTGCAAGAGCAAATTGGCGACCCGTTGGCGCGGACGGTTTATGGTGATACGGTTTGGGTTTATTACAGTTTGGATGAAAATTATCACGGGCCTTTTCCACACACATATGACAACAAAATTGTGTTGTTGGCGTGGGTTCGTGGAAATAATGTCATAAAAACCCAGGTTTTACGTGATGATGATTTGCCAAAAATCGCGATGGATGACGATGAAACCGCGATTCCTGCGGCAATAGAATTGAATGCTGTCCAAGAGTTGTTTAACAATATTGGACGTTTTTCGCCGGCAGGGATGGGACAATAATTAAAATATTAAACAAAAATTTGTTTTTTCAGTTTTTATGTGATATAATCCAAGAAAACAGAGAGAGGATGGCAACTGTTAAAGGGTTCGTGTATGCCAAGTAAAAAGTTAGATTTTAGAACAGGCCAATATGTTGTCTATCCAACCCAGGGCGTGGGTCGGTTGCAGCGTATAGAAGAGCAGGTTATTGCTGGACAGTCTGTAAAATTATTGGTTATTGATTTTGAATCTTCGCACATGACTTTGCGTGTGCCGTTGGAACGTGCAGAAATTTCGGGTTTGCGTCCATTGACATCGGCGCGTAAATTGGATGAGGCAATTGCGTCCGCTAAAGGGCGTGCGGGGTCAAAACGTATGATTTGGTCGCGTCGTGCCGCCCAATACGAAGATAATATCAATTCCGGTGATCCAATGAAATTGGCCGAGGTTGTTCGTGATTTGCAACGTCGTAATCCGACGGATACTATGACTTTTTCTGCGCGCCAGTTGTATTTGCGTGCATTGGAACGTATGGCCCAGGAATTTGCGGTGCTGCATAAAATGGATGTAGAGGCAGCAAGTGAAAAAATCGAAGATATTTTAGGTGTGCCAAAAGAGATAGATTTGAATGCCGTAGAAGTCGATGATGACGACGGTGATGATTTGCCCGAAGCAAATGAATAGTTGAATCAGGGCGATTGCCCTGGTTTTTTATTTGGAAAAACTTGCTTGATATTTTCGGGTTTTTAATTTACAATGATTTCCGTTGCGCCCATGGCTCAATTGGATAGAGCAACAGATTTCTAATCTGTGGGTTGCAGGTTCGAGTCCTGCTGGGCGCGCCAGAGTTTCTGCGGGCTGTGTATTTATGCCCGTTTTCTTTTTGTCGCTTTTGGTCCAAATATTTCTTCGGTTTAGGTGCAGGTTTAATAGGAATGGGTGCGTTGCGTATTAAAAAATCCAAAGAGTCCGAACGCGCAATCAAAAGAATTCATGAAGAATTCCAACATAAAAGATAATTTCTTTTTTTATTTATATTTCAATGGCGTGGGCAGAGGCCCATGCCCATTGCAAATTATATCCGCCCAAATCGCCCGCGATGTCCATTACTTCGCCCACGAAATACAGATCGCGGCAAAGTTTTGATTCCATTGTTTTTGATGATATTTGTGTGGTGTCTATGCCGCCGCGGGTGACTTCGGCCGTATCAAATTTTTGTAGGCTAAATTTTTCTATTTTTATGTTTGTGATTTTGTTTGTTAAATCGTGTAATTCATTGTCGCGCCAATCGGCTATATTTTTTGTGTTTTGGTTGGTTAAAAATTCAGCGACCCGTTCGGGTAATTTTGTGCCCAGAATTGTTTTTACCTGTTTTTTACCGTTTGTTTGTTTTTGTAATTTCAGCCATTGAAATGTATCAATATCCGGTAATAGATTTATTGTGAATCCGTTTTCAATGTCGCGGACGCTTGCCTTGTAAATTGCCGGCCCACCCAGTCCCCAATGTGTGAACAGCATATTGTCGTTTATAACTTCGCGTCCTATTTTAATTTCCACAGGTAATGATATGCCCGAAAGTGCGGCGTCAAAAATCGTGGTTTTTATTCCGCAAAGTGCAGGGCGGGGTGGTATGATTTTGTGCCCGAATTGTTTTGCAATTTTATAGCCGATGTCACTGGTGCCTAGTTGGGCGTATGATATCCCGCCGGTGGCGATAACTAATTTTTTTGTTATGAATTTTTTATTGTTATTGCATGTGATGATAAATTTGTCGTCCAATTTTTCAATCGATTGAACCGTTGTGTTTAGTTCGATTTTAGCACCTTTGGCGTCCGCCAGTAATGCGTTGACTATGTCGGTGGCGGATTCCGCAAAATATTGACCGGGTGATTTTTCGTGAATTTGTATGTCGTGGGATTTTATCCAACCAATTGTGTCGGTGGGTGTCCAACGTGCCATAGCGCCACGGGTGAATTCTGGATTCGTGCCGAAATAGTGTTTATGATTGGCCGCAGTATTTGTAAAGTTGCATTTGCCGCCACCGGATACGGCAACCTTGCGCGCGGGGGTGGACCCCATATCAATTACGCATGTGGTTTTGTTCGCCGCCACACCACGTGCCGCCGTTATCAAACCCGATGCGCCCGCACCAATAATGATAATATCAAATGTTTTCATGTGTATTATTGTATATTAAATATTCGGGAAATAAAAATAAAAAAACGCACAAAACCTGTGCGATTTTTTCAAGTGGTGGGTTATGTAGGACTCGAACCCACGACCAAAGCGTTATGAGCGCTCCGCTCTAACCAACTGAGCTAATAACCCACGGGTGCGATTATGGCACCTTTTTTTTCATTTCGCAAGTTAAAAAAATTAAAGTACTTTATTTTTGCCGGTATTTGTGCCAGTATTGGCGTATGACTGAATTGGTTCAGATTTTAAGTGATGTCCAAAAGCAGGCGTTTGATACTATTGAACGCACCCATAATAATGTATTAATTATGGGCCAGGCCGGTACAGGCAAATCTACGTTCGTGAATTACTTGAAAGCAGCATCGGCAAAACGTATTTTGTGTGCGTGTCCGACAGCGGTCAGCGCCCTTAATATCGGGGGACAAACGATACATAGTTTGTTTCAGATTCAACCGCGCGATTTTATTATGCCTGAATTTCTAAAATTAAAGGCCAAGGTGCGAAATATTTTGACGGCGACCGATGTTTTAATTGTTGATGAAATCTCTATGGTTGCGCCGGATTTGTTGGATGCGATGGATTTGTTGGCGCGCCAGGCACGACATGATAATGCGCCGTTCGGTGGAATCCAGGTTGTTGCAATTGGCGATTTGTTTCAATTACCACCGGTAATAACGGCCGATGCGCAAAAATATTATTTGTCTGAATACGGTTTTAATAATTCTTATTTCTTTGATAGTCATGTGTATTTGCGTTCGGATTTTTTGCGTTTTTCTTTTGATCGGGTTTATCGGCAAAATGACGGCGAATTGTTGGAAAATTTAGTGCGGTTGCGAAATGGTGATTTGGGTGCGCTGGAATTTTTCAATAAGTGTCGTATTGATGATGTGTCGCGTCGGCAAGATGCGGTTTTAATTACGCCATATCGGGCGATGGCCGAAAATATTAATGCATCACGATTGGCGGCAATTCCGGCACCATCGGTTGCGTTTACCGGGGTGTTAGAGGGGAATTTTTCTGAAAAAGATGTGCCGGCGCCAATGCGTTTGGTGTTAAAGGTTGGGGCGTTGGTTGTGTTTGTTAAAAACAGTGATAAATGGCATAATGGTTCAATGGGGCGTGTGTTGGAAATCGGTGCACGTGATATCCGGGTTGAATTGTTGAATGCGGCGCGGACAATTGTATCAGTAAAACCTGAAAAATGGGAAAAAATTGAATATGTGCGTGATGAAAATGACAGATTACAAGAACACGAAATTGGGTCTTATAAACAATTTCCATTGAATTTGGGGTATGCAATGACGATTCACAAGGCCCAAGGAAAAACGTTGGATGCGGTTGTTGTTGATATTTCTCGTGGTGCTTTTGCCCATGGGCAAACTTATGTTGCTTTGTCGCGAACGCGTAGTGCATGCGATATGCATATTGCAACACAATTAAAACCAAAAGATGTTATTTTTGATAAACGTGTTTTGGATTTTATGAATGGCGAATAATTATCTGTGTCTAACACGTGCTTTGCGCAGGGCCGTTGCAACCAGTGCCTTTGTTTTTCTGAACAGTATAAGGTTTTCCAGATGGCGTTTGTTTATTTTTTTACCAAATACTGATTCGTATGTTTTGATGGTCATATCGATTGATGTATTCGGCCAATAAAATAATATTTGTGATAACATTGTGTATTCATCACAGAGGGCCAGACTGTCCAAATCCAACAATGCGGTCACAGTACCATTATCGTCTAATAAAATATTTGATGGGTTCAAGTCTGCATGATGCAGTGCGACATTTCCGTATGTTGTTTGTTTTTTATTTATCGTGTAATGCAGTTTCGCCAACAGTTCGCCAAATTCTTGGGTGTTATGGTTTTTGCGACGTTCATGCAGTATTAATTGTTGTGAAAATCTTGTTATTTTGGGTGTGATCTCTGTAATTTTTTTATCAAATATCAATGTGTCGCGCAGTATTTGTTCGATTTTATCGTTGGTTAAAGAATTATGAAATATCGCCCCAGATAATGTGGTTCCCGGAATCATTTCATATGTTTCTAAATATTCACCGCCGCTGATAAATACCTTGGAATCAGGCACGTGTACGTCGTTTTGTAATAATGCCTGGGCCAACATTAAATTGCGAAAAGATGTTTCGTGGTCTGATATTTTATAAATAAAAGTTTTCCCAAATTGATTGACGTGGAACAAAGATGAATTTTTAACATCGTTGTTAAGAATCTTGGTCACCGGTTTTATTTCTGTGGGTGTGGCGGCTTGATTTTTTATAATTTCTATATAATCGTTATTCGTCATTTTTATTCACTTTGTTGCAGGTATGCCAACATAAATTCATCCAAATCTCCATCCAAAACGGCCCCAGAATCCGTATTTTCAACATTTGTGCGAACGTCTTTGACCAATTGATATGGATACAATACATAGTTGCGAATTTGACTGCCCCATTCGATTTTCTTTTGTGCGGCCAAAGCGGCGGCATCAATGGCTTCGCGTTTTTTCAATTCTAATTCATACAATCGACTGCGTAAAATTTTCATAGCCATATCTTTGTTTTGGAATTGGCTGCGTTCGTTTTGGCATGTGACCACAGTATTTGTCGGTATATGGGTAATACGAACCGCGCTGTCGGTTTTATTAACGTGTTGACCGCCCGCCCCGCTTGAGCGATATGTATCAATGCGCAAATCTTTTTCATTTATTTCGATTTCGATACTGTCGTCGACATCGGGCCATACATCCACAGATGCGAAACTGGTTTGTCGTTTGCCATTTGCATTAAAAGGCGAAATGCGAACCAATCGGTGAACGCCGATTTCAGATTTCAACCATCCAAACGCTTTTTCACCATCAATTTTGAATGTGACACTTTTCAATCCGGCGACATCGCCCGGATGTTCGTCGACAACTTCGCAAGAAAAGTTATGTCGTTCAGCCCAACGAGTGTACATGCGTGCCAACATTTGTGCCCAATCTTGGGCTTCGGTTCCGCCGGCGCCGGCCTGGATAAACAAAAACGCGTTATTGTTGTCGTTTGGCCCTTGGAATAATGTGATAAATTTCGCCTGTTTTGCCCGGTCGGCCAAAATATCAATTGCGTGCGCAACCTCTGTATCATCAGGTGCAATTTGATACAAATCGACTAAATTTTTATAATCAGATTCCAACGAATTGAAATCCGCCAACGTTTTTTCCAAACTTGATTTTTTTTGCAGTAATTTGCGCGCCGCATCCGGCTCATCCCACAGTTTTTCATCATTAATCTGAATATCCAACGTGGCAATTTCATTACGTAATTGTTCTGGGTTCACGCACGCACCGATTGCGTTAATATCATTTTGTATTTGGGACAAGATTTCGTTTTGTATAATCATAATTTTTATGATAACAATTTCATTTAGCAAATCAATAAATAATTGCAATGACCTTAAAAATATGATAAAATTTATACATAAGTGAGAGAGGCTTTATTAATGAAAAACATTATTGCTTTTTGTAGTTTATTGGGTTTAATGTTTGGCGGATCTGCATTTGCTGTATCGGCGGGGACGGTGACGGCTAATGGGGCAAATCGTGGTACGATGTTGATTTCTAATACGACATCTGGATCGAATATGACCGGCAACCGCGGGATGCAGGGCGTCGCCAACGCCTATAAACAGGCCCAGTTATCAACATACTATATGAACACACAATTGGATGTTGGTACAGCGTGCAGTGAACGCATCATGAAATGTTTGACCGAATATTGTGATGGCACAACGGTTTCGGCCGGTATTGTCCAGGGGCGTTGCGCATATTCCACAGAAACAGAACTTTACAATTACGCATTGTTGTGCCTGCAAAAAGATAATTCCCAATTGTTGCCACAATATAACGTGAATACGAAAAACAGTACTGGCGCATTGAACACTGCGGCGCGTTTGTGCCCGCCATATGTGCAACAGAATTTAATGTCATATTTGTCGATGGCGAACATGGCGGATAAATTGTCGAAATCTCACTCTGATTTGTGCTTGCAACGTCGGCAAGAGTTAGAGGCCGCAATGGCATGTCATTCGGTTGCGTTGGCGTATGGCAATGACACGACCAGTAAATTAACATCGCAATTGACAGATTATTGTGGTTCGGGTGTTCCGGGCGGTTCGGCTGAAATGGTGACGCGATTTGTGAATGCGGGCAATGTTGGTGCGAACGTTTGGGGGTGGGCCGAAAAAATTGTTGGTTTGGATGTGAACAGCAAGGGTGCCGATTGGCAATCTGCGGTCGATAATATTTTAGCAGGCTATACAAATCGTATGAATTTGGCATGCGGTGATAATTTGCAAATGAACCCCAGTTCTGCAACGGTATCAACGACTGGCACGGCGGCCTTATTGACGGCGGCGGCATTGGTTGCCGACAGTAAATTCCCATCTGCGACAACGGTTGCGCAAAATGCAACGAACCCCAGTGCATATTCTGCATTTTGGATGGAGGTTTTATCAAATTCGGCCCTAATGGATGCCGCAACAGCAAAGCAGGTTGTAAACGCCGCATTAACTAATTCTCCGTTGACGGCAAATCCATTCGTGACCAGTGCCCAAATGTCTCAAATGCAAGAAGGCTATAAAAACGGCACCAAAGTATTTATAATTCGCGACACAACGCGTTGTTATATCGTTCCGGTCCAAACATTGACCGACACAGAAACAACAATGGTCGCATCCCAGTTTTCCAATTGCAGAAATTAATACTTTATGCAGAACTGATTGTCATACCGCCCGTCACATGTCGCGGCGGTTTTTTGTCCTAACCCCGCCCTTGCGGCGGGGGCGGGTTAAACCAAAGTTCAGCCCGTCGCGGTACCACGCCGCGGTAACGGAAGTTCAGATAATGAATAATTATTTTTTGATTGTTAACAACTCTCGCATTGGCGAGAGTTGTTATGCATTCCCCTCCCACTTGTCGCGGGGCTGGGCCCAAAGGATAAAGAGCCGGATGGGAGGGGCCCGCGCGGGTTACGCGCGGTAGATTCACGCTAGTGAATCAGGGTGGGAATGTACACACAAAAGTTCTCAGTAGCAAACAAAATCGTATGAAGTTTAACAACTCTCGCATTGGCGAGAGTTGTTATGCATTCCCCTCCCAATTGTCGCGGGTCTGGAGCCAAAGGATAAAGAGCCGGATGGGAGGGGCCCCGTCGGTCGCGGCTCTGCCACAGCAGAGACGGACGGGTAAGATTCACGCTAGTGAATCAAGGTGGGAATGTACACACAAAAGTTCTCAGTAGCAAACAAAATCGTATGAAGTTTAACAAATCTCGCATTGGCGAGGTTTGTTGTGCATTCCCCTCCCACATCGGGAGGGGGCGGACCACAAGCATAGCGCAGTGGTGGGGTGGGGATGTGACCAAGGGGTACCACTATTGAATCCCAAACAACGCAGCGCGGAAACCGGCGCGGTTACGGACGTGGTCCGCGCAGTGGAACGCACAGTAGTACGCACAATTGGCGGCCGAACCGGACGTGTAGCTGAAGACCCAAGCGGCCCCACCAACAGGGTACACAACACCATCCGATGCACCATTTTCCCCAGGCACACCCAACCCGGTCATTTTGCACCAACAATTCCTAAAGTTTGTCGCCGCGTCACTGGCCGGGGCATGCGACCATGTATCCTCAT
>Ga0310690_10001422_pt1 | contig 42444 bp, 49 predicted proteins | sample AusTroGonzalo_MG_2_FD_207661 | JGI IMG/M metagenome (GOLD analysis project Ga0310690, IMG submission 207661) | Bovine rumen microbial communities from tropical cattle in Woodstock, Queensland, Australia - Gonzalo_04 (v2) (version 2) | ecosystem: Host-associated > Mammals > Digestive system >... | reverse complement strand
CTACTTTATACTATATTATACTATATATATATATATATATATATATAGTATAATATTCTGTTATTTTTTATAAATTTCCTTTGTTATTAAAACAAAAACAACCATAAGAAAAACAACTATAATAAAACTAAATCTCTTATATATTGTAGGAAAGTTTTGAACTATATAAAGGTAAACAATAAATGTTGTTGTTAATAAATAAAGGAAGTAAAAGTGTTTCATACATTTTCCTTAGATACGTTATGAACAACTCTTCCTATTATTTCTGCATTTTCAGATTCTTTTAAAATTCTATCTTGGTATTTAGGATTGTTAGATACAAGTCTTACTGTTCCATCCCAATCTTTAATAACCTTTTTAACAACTAATTCATTCTTGTTAAGTCTTATAACAAATACTTTATCGTTAATAATATCTTTAATGGAATCATCAACTAAAAGTAAATCTCCATTCTTAATTGCATCTTCCATAGAATCACCTTTAGCTTGAATAATTGATAAGTGTTCAGGTCTTACTCCTAGAATATTCTTTAACCATCTAATATCAAAATACATAACTTCACTTTCAGGATAGTCAGGTAAAGTTTCACCTAAACCAGCAGAAGCTTTAGCTGAATAAAAAGGAATAGGGATAATATTGTCATAGAATTTATTTAAATGTTCATATTGAAAAGTCTCTCCACTTGCTGTTTGTGTATCCCAGTCAATACCATAAGCTTTTAGAAATGCTAGTTTAAAACTTGAAGTAATAGGTCTTGCTTCACTTTCATACTGTGCTATTGAAGCTTGTTGTATGCCTAATATACTTGCAAGAGCAGCCTGTGATAATCCTTTTTCTTTTCTGAATGCTTTTAGTTTTTCACTGTCTGTGGCCATTTTATACAGTTCTCCTATTAAGTTTTGTAAAACATTACAAAAGTTATTGACAACTTATTACATTTGTTATATAATAGAATTATAGGTTAAGAGAAGTTTGCAAATATCTCCTACAAGTGGTAGGGAAGGACTTACATTCAAGCTTCTCCTTGACCAAATTATAACAAAATTGCAATCAAATGTAAAGAAGGTTTATACAGGAGAGAGTGAATTATGGAAGATAAATATACATAATGTTTTGCTAAATTTATTGGTCAAGTAGGGCTGTGTACTCCTTTCGACTTTTAACGTTCTAATGAAACATCCTTATGTGTAATTTAAACCAAAAAGCACAGCCCTTTTTCTTTATGTAGGTAAATTCCTACAGGGATTTTTATATGCAAAATTGAGGAGAAATAAATATGGCAAAATCTTATGAATATAATGTAAACAAATATATCTTTGAAGATAGGAAAAATGAAATCCTAGCACCACTTCCTAAGTTCCACTGTGGTTGTTGTGAGAAGATGAAAGACCATAGGTGCAGTGTATTTAATAGGTATGTTGATTTAACTCACAACAAATGTTATAAGCACTCACTTTATTCATCTGTAACCCCTGATAGCATAGATGATGTTCTAGAAAGCGAGTTATTTGGGCTTTGATACCTTGTTATAAATCAGGGAAGCTAACTAAGAGAGAAAAACAGATATTACTTTTGTTATATCAGGGGAAGAATGAAAAGCAAATAGCAAAAGAATTGTTTATAACACCAGCAACAGCTAGAACACACATCAATAGAGTTTATAAAAAGAAATATGTAAATGGTCAATGTGAGTTATTAGCTCACAAAATTAAAGAATTAGGGTACATCATAAATGAATTTATTGGAAAACCAAATCAAACTGGAAAAAGAGATAACACAATGCTCAATAGAGCATTACAGGAGAGAGATTGAAAAAGCTAAACAAAATAAAATCTTTGGCTGTACTCCTGTTGCTTCTCAGTTTATCTCAAGAATCCTTGAAGATTATTCAAATATGATAGATGGCTACTTACACGATTTCAAGGAAGGTAAAGCAATAAAATCCACAATAGCAGCAGATGTTATTACAAGACTTGGTGATATTGATGTTGTTGCTTATCTAACAGCAAAAGTTATTTTAAACTCAATGTGGGCTAGACTTCCTATTCAAGCTATGTATAAAGCAATAGGTCAAGCTATTGAAGATGAATATAAGATGAGAGAGTATAAGGGTGAAAATGCTTTTTACTATAAGACTATACAAAAAGACCTTAACTCTCGTGGAGCAAAAGCAAATAGGAAGAAGAATATCACAACTGGGGTATTCAATAAGAGATTAAACTTCCACCTTGATAGGTGGACTCTAACTGAGAAATTTCAGGTAGGTTTAGTTCTCACTCACTTATTTGTAAAATCAACAGGACTTGTAGAATTTGAAGATGTTTATAAAAAGAACAGACACTATAAGTTCCTAATACCTTCTAAAGAACTTGTTAAGTGGGTTGAGAATATGAATGAGAAGTTAGAAGTTATGCAACCTCTATTTCTTCCTATGATATGTGAACCTAAAGAATGGACAGATGTTTTAGAGGGTGGTTATATTAGCCCTTACTTAAAGAAAAACAGACTTATTAAGAATAACAGCAGAGACTATCTTAAAAAGCTTGAAACAGCTGAAATGCCTATTGTTTATGAAGCAATAAATCATCTGCAAAATACTAAATGGCAAATAAATAAAAGAGTTTTAGAGGTTGTTAAAGCACTTTGGGAAGAAGGTAAAGCAATAGCAGAATTGCCTGATAGGGAAGATGAACCCCTTATCCCTTACCCTTACCCTGAAAGAGGTAAAGCAAGTGAGGAGAGCTGGAGTATGGAAGAGATTGAAGTTATCAAGAAATGGAAGAGAGACACCTATGAAATCCATAAAAGAAACATCCAAAAAAGGTCAATCAGACTCCTTGTTGCTCAAATTATTAGGATTGCAAATAGGTTTGTATCTTATGAAACAATATGGTTTCCATATCAAATGGATTTTAGGGGTAGGTTATACCCTATACCTGTTCTTCTTCAACCTCAAGGTAGTGATTTGGCTAAAGGTTTATTGCATTTTGCAGAAGGTAAAAAGGTTGATAAAGATTCAATAAAGTGGTTACAGATACATGGAGCTAATATGTATGGCTTCGATAAGGAAAGTTATGATGAAAGAATTAAATGGACTAAAGACAGAACTGATGAAATCTTATCCTATGCTCAAAATCCTTTACTCAATAGAGGATGGGCAGAAGCAGACAAACCATTCCAGTTCCTTGCGTTTTGCTTTGAGTATAGTGATTATATTGCTAATCCTGATGAGTTTAGCTCACATATACCGATTCAGCTTGATGGAACATGTAACGGATTACAGCATTATAGTGCATTACTTAGAGATGAAGTCTCAGGTGCTGCTGTTAATCTCATAAATACACCAAAACCAAATGATATTTATAGTGTAGTTGCTGATAAGTTAAAGGAGAAATTAAACAATGTTAGAGAAACTAATGGACATAACCTTTTATGCAATAGGGTGGATGCTAATACTAATGTTTTGGATAGGAATACCCTTGCTGATAATTGGCTTAATCTTGGAATCAATCGTAAACTAACCAAAAGACCTGTTATGGTTTTACCTTATGGTGGAACATTACTTGCTTGTCGTGAATACATTGCAGAATATCTAACAGATACCTATTCACCTAACTTTATATGGCAACACTTTGGGGTAGGTGATAATCCAAATGATTGTACTTTTAAAGTGTCCGTATGGTTATCTAAATACCTTTGGGATGCTATACAAGAGACTTTATCATCTGCAACAAAAGGTATGGACTATTTAAGGAAGGTTGCAAGAATTGTAACTAAGAAAAATCACTATTGTGAATGGCTAACTCCAGCTGGTCTGTTAGTACGTCAAATCTATAATGCAAGAAGGCACAAGGAAATTAAAACTGAATTATTTGGAAGTGTACTTAAAACTGGGGTAAACATAGATACAGATGAATTAGACACTCAAAGGCAGTTAAATGGAATCTGCCCTAACTTTATACACTCACTTGATGCAGCTTGTTTAATGCTTTATATCATCAAATGTAAAAGAGCTGGTATCAATAGTTTTATGACAGTTCACGATTGTTATGGGGTACATGCAGCAGACACAGACCTATCTGCAAAATTTTTAAGGGAAGCTTTTGTAGAAGTTTATAGAGAACCTATCTTAGAGAACTTTACAGCAGATGTATTAAGTGAAATTGAAACAGATGATAATGAGCTTCCTGAATTGCCTTCAAAAGGAAACCTAGATATAGAAGAGGTACTTAAAAGTGAATACTTTTTTAATTGAGGAGAGAAAGATGGAATATACAAGCTATGAAGATTTATTTGAAAAACTTGGTTATAGAAAATATATACCAAAATTGGGAAGTTTAGGTAAAGCCCTTCTCAATGCAAGTAGGGGTCAAAGGTCGGACAATTTCTTAAAAAGATATTGGGATTCTTACTTTACTAAATTAAGACAACAAAAGAGGAAAAACAATGTACAAAAATAAAACTGCTGACTTAATTTATGAGCAGATGCTGAAAACCACACCAAAACAAGTATCTCAAGCAGCTTTAAGGATTATGAACTCAGTTCAAACTGATAAGGTATCAAACCAAATGCTTGGGCTAGGAGCAGCTTTTATATGTATGCTCCATCAGTATGGCTTAAACCATGTTGATGTACTTGGAATGGCTGACAATATGGTTTATTCAGGTGAGAACAACAATATGACACCTGATTTCAAGGCATTACAGAACTTTATGAAAAACGAATGGGAGATATAAAATGACAGAAAAACTTAAAAATGTAAAACTTAAATACATTACAGGTAAAGGTACATTAAAAGGTTTTATCAGTATTCTTACACCATCTCAAAAATATGATAACTATCAAGCACACATTTTGTTATCTAAAGAGGAAGGTGAAGCACTGGTTAAGAAAATGAAAGACCTTCAAAAACAACAATTTGAACTATGTGGTAAAAAAGGTAAACTAGCAGACCTTCCTTGTGTACCTTTTACAACTCAAGATGAAAACACAGGTGAAGAAATACCTGATAGTGAAGGTAGATATATTCTTAAAACTTCAAGAAAAGGACACAACTCTAAAGGTGAAACAATGCCTAGACCTGTGGTAATCAATGCTAAGAAACAACTGGTAACAGGTAGAATCAATATAGGTGAAGGTACAACAGCTCGCCTTATGGTTGATTTAACAGGTTATAAAGCACCTATGGGAATTGGAATTTCAGCTAAACTTCTTGGCTGTCAGATAATAAACCTTGTTGAATACTCTTCAGGTGGCTTCTCACTTGATGGTTTTGATGAGGAAGATGGCTTTGATGGTTTAGGTGAAGAATTTAAAGTAGAAGATTCCACTGCATGTGTAGAAACTGAAGAGGAAGAAGAAGATTTCTAATGGCTAGGGCTAAACACTTATCTTCAAAACAAGTTGGCTTGATGTATGGATTTAGGTCAGGACTAGAGGAGAAAGTTGCAGAACAGTTAAGGAAAGAAGGAATAGACCCTAAATTTGAAACCTTAAAACTTCCTTACAGAGTGGAAAAAAGATGTACCTATACACCTGATTTTCCAGTAGGTAAAACAATAATCATTGAAACTAAAGGAAGATTCCAAACAGCAGATAGAATGAAAATGCTAATGGTACAGAAACAATACCCTGATTATGAGTTTAGATTTATTTTTAGTAATTCAAAAGCTCGTATCTCAAAAGTATCAAACACAACCTATGGTACATGGTGCGATAAAAATGGTTTCAAATATGCAGACAAACTAATTCCACAAGAGTGGATTCAAGAAATTAAAGGAGAACTGAAATGTTTATAACAGATTTATTTAAAACAATGAGTGCAGTTAAAAAACTAAATAAGTTTATTGATAAGCACGAAAACACAACTAAAAAAGTAATAGCAGAAGTTCAAGAAGCTTTAGATTTTCTTCAAGAACATAAAGAAGATATTGAAGCAAAAATTGAAATGGTTAAAACAATATTATCAAAAATTAAAGGAAAGAGTAAAAAATAATGTCTCAAGCACATCAACCTTGTCCTAGCTGTGGTTCAAGTGATGCTTTGCTTATAAATGATGATGGTTCAACTAAATGTTATTCTTGTGGGAAGTTTACCCCAGCTGAAGAGGATAGCTTCTCACAAGTCTCACCTTTTAAAGAACTACCACAAGACTTCCTTAAAGGAGTGGCAAAAGCAATACCTGAAAGAAAACTCAATCAAGACACATGTAAAAGGTATAGATACAATACAACCACATACAAAGGAAGAGAAGTACAAGTTGCCACATATAGAAACCTAAAGGGTGATGTCAAATTTCAAAAGATAAGATTCACTGATGAAAAAGAGTTTTTTATTGTAGGTAAATTTGAACCATTACTTTATGGGATGAACTTATTTAAAGGCAATAACAAAAAACTTATCATCACTGAAGGTGAAATTGATTGTCTTTCTATCTCACAGGTAATCAATGGCTATCCTGTAGTATCAGTTCCAAACGGAGCAAAAACAGCTGTTAATGCTATTAAAGCAAATATTGAATGGCTGGAACAATTTGAAGAAGTTGTTTTTTGTTTTGATATGGACTCAGCTGGTCAAGAAGCTGTTAAGGAATGTGCAGCATTACTCACAATAGGTAAAGCAAAGATAATGAACTTACCTTTAAAAGACCCTAATGAGATGCTGAAAGCAGATAGAGTTGATGAACTATATAAAGCAACTTGGAATGCACAAGAATATAGACCTGATGGAATTGTTTGGGGTCAAGAACTGTGGGAAGAGATAAATAAACCTGTATCTTATGGTCTAAGTTATCCTTTTCCAACCTTAACAGAACTAACTTATGGTATCAGAACATCTGAAATGATTGTATTTGGAGCTGGTACAGGTATGGGTAAAACAGAGTTCTTTAAAGAGATTGAAGCTCATTTACTTCTTGAACACAAACAGAAAATAGGCATCATTCACTTGGAAGAACAAACTAAAGACACAGTTCTAGGACTTATGAGTAAACACTCAGGAATCAAATTTCACCTTCCAACAGCTGAATATACAGAAGAACAAAAGAGGAGAGCATTTAATGAAACAGTTGGTACAGATAGAGTATTCATCTATGATGGATTTGGTACAACAGACCTCAAGACTATTAAAAACCAAATTAGGTATATGGTTAAAGGTAAAGATTGCAAGTTTGTATTTCTTGACCATATCACAGCTCTTGGGGATAACCTTGAAGATGGTAACAATGTTAATCAATATATGCGAAAAGTTGTATCTGAACTCGCTAACCTTACGAGGGAACTTGATTTCACATTATTTACAATTTCTCACCTACGAAAAACAGATGGAAAAAAGCCACATGAAGAAGGTGGGAGAGTCCATTTGGATGATTTATATGGAGCTGCTGCTCTCAAGCAGTGGGCATCTTATGTCTTTGGGTTGGAACGTAACCAGCAAGCTGTGGACACAGAAACTAGACATACAACAACACTTAGATGTCTTAAAGACAGATATACAGGACTTGCAGCAGGTCAAACCATAAAAATTAAATACAACGCAGAAACTGGAAAGCTTTATGAAGCTAACCTTGAAGAATTTAAAGAAGAAATAACAGATGAGGATTTTTAAATGAGTGAAGTTTTAAAATCAATAGAAAAAATACAGGAAAAAGCACATAACAATATAAAAGATATGTTGATAAGACAGTTTCCTAATCTGTACTTCTATGTCTCACCAAAAGGATTCCTTAGTGTTTGGGCTAAGACTAAAGAAGGAAGAGATGGAGCTGGGGTAACAATAAGACCTCAGATAAATGTAGGTCAGATTTTATCACATCAGTGGGTACTTTTAACTAAATTAGATAAAGAAATTGAAATAGTTAGAAAACAACCTAAAGATTATTTCTTTTGTACTGAATGTGGTCAGGTTAAACCTATGAGTGAATTTGAGGAAAATGTCTTTGCTGGTTATTACTGTAAAGAATGTGCTAAAAAACCTGAAATAGCAAATATTATCAATGAATCACATAAGAGAGGATTTTATGACTAAGGAAGAAGAAAAAGAAGAACTAACAGGAGACATCTGCCCTGTATGTGGTTTTCCGATAGTTATTGAAGAAGGGCTAGAAGTTTGTTACAGATGTGGCTGGTATAAAGGTTGCGAACAGATAGGATATTATGAAGAATGACACTAATTTTTGATTTAGAAACAGACGGATTATTAGATAAAACAACAAAGATTCATTCTTTGGTTATCTATGATACTGAGAAGGATGAGTTGATTAGTTGTGCTTGTGATGGTAAACCTTATTCTTCTATTACAGTAGTTAAAACAGGAAAAGTTTATCCATCTATTTATGATGGCATAAAACTCCTTGAAGATGCAGATGAAATCTCAGGTCATAACATAATCAAGTTTGATATTCCAGCTATCCAAAAACTATACCCTAATTGGAAACCTACAGGAAAAATCTTTGATACCCTTCTTATGTCAAAATTAGTTTACCCTGATATAGGTGAAATTGATGATAAGAATATAAGAAGAGGTAAAGATTTTCCTAAGAAACTAAGAGGTAGATACTCTCTTAAAGCTTGGGGGTATCGTTTAGGCGAACTCAAAGGTGATTACTGTGAGCAAGAAGGTGCTTGGGAAAAGTGGTCTTTAGAGATGCAATCATACTGTGAACAAGATGTTAAAGTTACAACAAAACTCTTTAACCTTTTAAAATCTAAAAACATCTCAGAAGAAGCAATAAACCTTGAACATACTTTTGCACAGATAATTTTTGAACAAGAAAGAAGAGGTGTTTATTTTGATAGAAATAAAGCAATAGAGCTTGCTTCAAAATTGACAGCTGAAAAACTTACTCTTGAACAAAAACTTAAAGAGGTATTTCCTGATAAGACTATTGAAGAAACCTTTATACCTAAAGTTAATAACAAGACTAGAGGTTATGTTAAAGGTGTACCTTTTACAAAGCAAATTACAGTTGAGTTTAACCCACAATCAAGACAGATGATAGCAGATGCTCTTATATCAAAATATAATTGGCAACCTAAAGTGTTATCACCTACAGGATTACCTGTTATCAATGAAGAAGTTATTGATGGTCTTGAATATCCTGAAGCACCTTTACTTAAAGAATACTTCTTGGTAACAAAAACTCTAGGTCAGCTTGCAGATGGGAAAAATGCTTGGTTAAAGCTAGTTTCCTCAGATGGAGCAATACATGGAGCAGTTGATACCATAGGAGCAGTTACAGGCAGATGTACCCATAACTCTCCAAACCTTGCTCAAGTGCCTTCTGCTGGTTCTTTTATGGGTAAGGAATGTAGAGAACTCTTTAGGGCAAGAGACGGCTATAAACTTGTGGGCTGTGATGCTTCAGGTTTAGAGCTTAGATGTTTAGCACACTATATGAATGATGAGGATTATACACATGAACTACTTAATGGAGACATACATACTAGAAACCAAAAAGCTGCTGGCTTATCTACAAGAGCAGAAGCCAAAAGATTCATCTATGCCTTCAATTATGGTGGGGGAGATACTCTTATTGGTTCAATTATTGGGGGAGATGCAAAGGCTGGAAAAAGAGTTAAAGAGAAATTTCTTAAAGGTTTACCCAAACTGGCAAGTCTTATTAGACGAGTTCAATCAAGAGTTAAAGAAAGAAGCTATCTCAAAGGGCTTGATGGAAGAATCCTTAAAGTCAGAGAACAATATAAAGGTTTAAATGTTCTTCTACAATCAGCTGGAGCAATAGTTATGAAAAAAGCTTTGTGTATTCTTTACTGGGATTGCATGGTTAAAGGGTGGAAATTAAACGAAGATTTTGCTTTTGTGTTGAATGTCCATGATGAATACCAAGCAGAAGTAAGACCTGAGCTTGTTGAAGAATACAAAGTAATGGCAGTAAATGCCATAAGGAAAGCTGGGGAATATTTTAACTTCAGATGTCCTTTAGATGGTGAAGCAAAAGTAGGAGATAGCTGGTATGACACACATTAAGGAGATGATATGCCAACATACAATCTGAAATGCCCTAAATGTAAACATAAATGGTCAGCTTTTATGTGGATTAGGGAGAGAGAAGAAGCAAAATGTCCTATCTGTGGAAGTAAAGCAGAAAATGATTATGAAGCAGATGATGGAACAGTTTTAATTAAAGGAAAAGGATTTTATCAGGAGAGTAAAGTTAGATGAGAAAATGTCCAAGATGTCAAAGAGTATTGCCTGAAACAGCATTTGCACCAAATACAAGACACTGCAAACTATGTAGAAGAGACTACGATTGGCAATACAAGTATGGAATTAGCCCTGAGCAATACCTTGAAATGTGGGAAGCTCAAGAGGGTAAATGCAAGATATGTGGAAAGAAACTTCCTGAAGGTGAATATCTTTGCATAGACCACGATAAAAGAACAGGAGAAGTCAGAGGACTTCTATGTAAGAGTTGCAACTGGGGTTTAGGCAACTTTAAAGATAACCCTAAGAGTTTAGAAAAAGCAATAGAATATTTAGGAGAGAAATGAGAACAGTAATTATTGATGGTGATGTGTTAGTTTATAAAGTAGCAGAAGCTGTGGCAGATACTTTTGAACTATCAACAGAAGAAGATGATGAATTTATTTATAGAAATATAGGGTGGGCTAATAAGGAAGAAGCTATAAGAACAACTGAGAGTATATTAGATGATATATGTACTAGATGTAAAGCTCAGAAGTTTGTTATCTGTTTATCTGATATGAATGGTAATTTTAGGAAAAAGATAAACCCAACTTATAAAGGAAACAGAAAATCTATTAAACCTATGCTTTATGAGTTTTTAAGGAAATATCTAAACTCTAACTATAGAATTTATGAGAAACCTAACCTTGAAGCAGATGATGTTATAGGAATCTTAGCCACAAGTAATGTTATTAAGGGAGATAAAGTTGTATGGTCTTTAGACAAGGATTTCAAAACTATCCCTTGTAAGTTTCACAGAGCTGGTGTTAATGGAATTGACACAAGCGAAATCATCACACAACAAGCAGCAGATTGGTGGTTTATGTATCAAACTCTAAAAGGCGATAGAGTTGATGGCTACGAAGGTTGTAAGGGTGTTGGTGATGTAACAGCAAGAAAAATCTTAGGTGAAATAGGTGAAAAGTCCTTAGAAGAAATGTGGGAATTAGTTAAAAGTACCTATGAAAAAAGTGGCTATACAAAAGAGGATGCTCTTTTAAATGCTCGTATGGCAAGAATTTTAAGAGCAGATGATTATGATTTTAAGAAGAAAGAAGTTAAATTATGGGAGATATAAAAATGTGTCATAACAAAACTAAAATTGAAACTAGACAAGTATGGGATGATAAGTTTGGTATGATTGATAAACCTTGTGGTTTCCAAACTGAAGAAAAAGAATGTGGTTGTGATATGCCTGATTCAATACATAAATGTACTTGTGTTGGAAAAGAATCTAAATGTAATCAACATGTAGTTATTCAAGGAGTAGGTCAAGATGCTCCTATAGTTACAAACTCAAAGGGTGGTAAACAATCTAAATCACCTGTATCAATGCACTTAATAGACCCTAGTTATCTTAAAGAATATTATAGAGATGCTATAGAAAGTGATGAAGATGATGATTCAAACAACATAAGACAAGCAATAGTATATATTGCTGAGTTTATGGAGAATACAGAGAAGTATCTATTATTAGTTGCTATGGATGAACTAGCACCAACGCAACAAGCATTTAGAGTGGCTAACATCTTACAAGAAGGAGCTAATAAATATAAAGTAAATAATTGGAGATTGATTCCTCAAGAAGAACACATCAATCACGCATTGATACATCTAACAGCACATCTTGAAGGTGATACTCAAGATAACCACATAGACCACGCATTATGTCGTTTAATGATGGCTTATGCTACAGATGTAACAGAAGGTTTCAGTTATACAGAGTACATAGAATAATGAGGTTTCAGTATGATGATGTCTCAGATTATACAGATATATACGCAAGTGTTAATGATGTCTGTGTCTTATGTAGGCATTTTGATGTGTGTCCTTTGATGGAAGCAATAGGAAGTAATCTAGTCTATCCATCAGCAGATAAACTCACTATAGCAGAATGTCCTATGTTTGAAATGGAGACGATAGAGGAAAGTGAAAATTAGTATTGTAACAAAACTTCATGAAGAAAGGTAACAATTTATGCTAGGACTTATGACAATAAAAGAACTTGCAAAAGAACTAGGAAAACCTGAAAGTACAGTAAGGACATGGAAAAGGAGAGGTGATATACCACCTTACATGTTCAAGGAAATTGGTGGAACAGTTTTTGTGAAGGTAGAAAAGCTAAAAGAATGGCTTGAAAATTAAACATGAGGTGGTAAACATATAATATGACTATCAAGAAAAAGAATGGTAAATATTATTGTAGATTCCAGCTCAATGGAGAACGGCATCACTACTTATGTAGTGGTGCTACTTCCATTAAGGAAGCTGAGAAAATAGAAAATGCCTTTAAATATAAGCTACAACAACAGCAGAATGGGGTTATTCCTAAAGAAGAGAAGAAGTTTTCTTTTAATAGGTTATGTGATGTGTTCTTAGATTATTCTAAAATAAATAAAAAAAGTTATAATCAAGATAAATCAAGAGTTGCTCTTATTAGAGATTTCTTTAAAAATAGAAGATATATTCAAGATATTAAGGCTGATGATATTGAAAAGTTCAAAGCTTATTTACTTACGAAAAATTTATCTAAAACAACTGTAAACAGATATTTAGAAGTTTTAAGTAAAATGTTTAATATTGCTGTTAATAATGAGTGGATACTAATAAATCCTATAAAAAGAGATATGAAGTTTCCATTAAAAAACTATAAAGTAAGGTATGTAACAGTAAATGAAGATAATGCTATATTTAATGCTTGTTCTGAAGATTTTAAACCTCTTTATATAACAGCTTTAAACACAGGTTTAAGAAAAGCTAATATTAGGCTTTTAAAATGGGAGAATATAAATTTAAAATATAGAATTATTGAGCTAACTGAGAATAAAGGTAATAAACATATTAAAATCTATATCAATGATATTCTTTATGATTTATTTAAACGACTTCCAAAAACTTCTGAATATATTTTTATTAACTCAAGAACAGGTAAACCTTTTAGTGATGAAGGTATGAGAGATGAGTGGAATAGAACCAAACAAAAAGCAAAAGTACATGATTTAAGATTCCATGATTTAAGACATACAGTAGGAACTAGATTAGCAGAACAAGGAGTACCTGTACCTGTAATTAAAGAGATTTTAGCCCACAGCGATATAAGAACTACTATGAGATATGTTCATTCATCTTCAAGTCAGATGGTAAATGCTATGAATGTTCTTAGTTCATATAATTAGTATTCAATTCAAATCATAAAATGGACACATACTGGACATAGTAAAAAATATAAATCCTGAAAATACAGACATATTAAGATAAAGCCAAACAGAGAGGGTGGGATTCGAACCCTATTATATAAATAATATTTCCAGTAAAATCAACTATTTTAGCCATTATGAATTAAATACTAATTATATGAATTAGCATATTAAGTGGACACAGAATGGACACAGAATAAAATCGCTCACTGTATATCGGAGAGAGGGAAAGATATGGGTCAAAACAATTATAACTACCCTAAAATATCTAACAGACTAATTGAATGTCTTGAAAGAGATTTTCCTGATAAATTACCTAGAAACTATCAGGATAAATTTGAACTAGGTGTTTTAATAGGGCAACAACAAGTTATTGACAAATTAAAGAGTGAGAAACACTACAATGAGAGTGATTTCTCTTTATAGGAGATTATTATGTGTATTTTTACGGCTATATTTGCAGCCATAGGTACAGCTGTTGGTGCTGTAGCTTCAGCTGCTAGTGCTGCTGCTGGGGCTATTGGTGGTGCTTTTGGTGCTATTGGTTCAGCTATAGGTAGTGGTCTTTCAGCTATAGGTAGTGGTATCTCGGCAGCTGTGGGTGGTGTTTCATCCTTTTTAAGTACCCCATTATTTACTATAGGGGGTGGAGTCCTGACATCATCAGGTGCTGCTGGTACTGTTGTTGGTGGAACTACTGTAACAGTAGGTGGAGCATTGGCAGCAGTTGGAACTGTTGGTTCAATAGCAGCAACCACACTAACAATGTATCAGAGTGCTAGAGCAAGTTCAGCAGCACAGGAAGCACAAGCTGAACAAATAAGAAAACTGCAAGAAGCAGCACAACAAGGTAACTTGGAAGAAAATAAAACAGTTGGGAGATTACAAGAAAATTCAAGAATAAACAGAACCCTTAGTTCTTTAAGAATTTCAATGCTTCCTCAAAAGAAAAATGATGAAGCTCTTTTACAAAATGTATATGGTGTTGATTCAAACAATGTAGTTACACCTACACAGAATATGATGGGGTTAAATATAGCACCATCAGCAGCATAAGGAGAAAATTAAATGTGTATGAGTACACCTAAATCAAGTGGTACAGAAGCAATTATAAATCAATTAAATCAAAGAAATCAAGGAGCAACACTATCTACTGCTAAAGTTGCTTCAACAACATCTGAAAAGAAATCAAATAATCGTAAGGTGAACTCTCTAAGAGTACCTTTAAAAAATACAACAGATACAAGTACAACTGGGGTTAATACAACAGACACAGTAACAGGTCTTAACATCCCAGTATAGGAGATAGGATGGAAGTTAAAAAGTATGAGAAAACTTTAGCTGATGAATATCAAAATATGAAGCTAGATAGACAACCTTATTTAGAGAAAGCTAAAGAAGCAGCTAAATATACAATTCCATCTTTAATAGCAGATAGAGATACTAAGAAACAAAGTAAAAGAAATGTAAAAATAATTGAAACACCTAATCAATCAGTAGGTGCTGATGGTGTTAATAATCTATCTGCAAAAATAACAACAACTATGCTTCCACCTAATCAAACATTCTTTAAGTTTTCAATGGATAGAATCAGTATATCGCAACAAGCAACAGTTGAAGGTGCTGATAAATCTCAATTTGAACAAGATGTTAATAAGGGTTTATCTATGATAGAAAAATCTTTATTAGAATACCAAGAACAACTTGGAGATAGAGTAATTGTTGGTGAAGCAATCAAGCAACAACTTGTTGCTGGTAATGTCTTTTTATTACATGACCCTAAAGAAGGTTTAAGATATTACCCTCTTGATAGATATGTTGTTAAAAGAGATTATTGTGGAAATGTAGTTAAAGCAATAACAGAAGAAACAGTTAGTTTTTATGCTCTTCCTGAGAAGATACAAGATGAAGTTCTTGTTAAGGTATTAGAGAAGAGACAAATGAAAGAAAATGATGAGTCAAAAGCTAAACTTAAAGATGAAGAATTGACTCTATATACAGGCTTTAAAAGGGAAGGTAAGAACTGGGTAATAACACAAGAGGTTGAGGGTGTTAAACTTGATACAGGTGGTACTTACCCTATTGAAATATGTCCTTTTATGGCTTTAAGATATACAGCCATTGATGGTGAAAGTTATGGAAGAGGTTTAATAGAAGAATACATAGGTGATATTTCTTACTTAGATGTTTTATCTAAAGCAATAAAAGAAGCTTCACTTGCTGGTTCTAAATTAGTTATGTTAGTAAACCCTACAGGTATAACTAAAATTAAACACCTATCTGAAGCTAAGAATGGTGGTTTTGCTTTAGGTAAGATAGAAGATGTCCAACCTTTACAAGCAAACAAATATTATGATTTACAAGTAGCTCAGGCTGAAGCTGATAAGATTGAAAGAAGATTGAATAGAATCTTTGTAATGAAAGCAGCAATTCAAAGGCAAGCTGAAAGAGTTACAGCAGAAGAAATAAGAGTGATGGCACAAGACCTTGAAGAAGCTTTAGGAAACTACTACTCAATTATGTGTAAAGAGTTCCAAAAAGCTTACGTTAAAATTACCTTCCATCACTTAAAGAAAGAAAAAGGTAAACTTCTACCTGATTTAATTAGAGATAAAGCTGTTAAACTTACAGTTACAACTGGTTTAGAAGCTTTAGGTAGAAGTTCTGACTTAAATAAATTAGTTATGTTTTGGGAGTTGATGGGAAAAGTTGCTCCTGTGGCAGCACAGTTAGGTGGTAAAGTTGAACCTATTGCAAATACTATTGCAGCTTCACTTAATTTAGATATAGAAGGTTTCTTCTATAGTGAACAAGAACAAGCTGAAATGCAAAAACAAGCTCAACAACAAGCTTTATTAGAGAAAGCAACCCCTAACTTTGTTAATAAATATGGTGATGCCATGATGCAGCAACAAGAACAACAAAACCAACAATAAGGAGAATTTGATGTCAAGAAAAAATGAAAAACCTTCTGACATTGACCCTAAGATTAAATTGATGCTTGATTTAATGAAAAAAGAAAAAGTAAATGAAAAAGATAAACAAGCAAAAATTTATAATGCTATGGAAAAAATAGAAATTATTAGGAGTTAATTTATGGCAGATGAAGAAAAACAAGAAGTTATTGATACTGAAAAACAAGAAGAAGTAGCTGAAGAAACACCTAAAGAAGAAAAGGAAGAAGAAAAACCAGCTGAAGAGGAAGAAACTAAAGAAGAGGAAGATGTTAAACCTGAAGATGTTGATTTAGATAATCCTGATGAGGTTTCTAATGCTTTAGATAAAAAAGGTATAGATTATACTAAACTCACAGAAGAATATCTTACTCTTGGTAAACTTTCTGATGCTTCAATGAAGAAACTAGAAAAAGCTGGAATACCACCTGAAATAGTCAATTCTTATATTAGTGGCTATGAAGCTAAAGCAGAACTTGAAAGAAATGAATTAGCTGAATGTGTCGGTGGTCGTGAAGCTATGGATGAAATAATTAAATGGGCTTCTCATAACTTAAAACAAGAAGAAATTATTGCTCTTAATGCAATTAGGAACAAATTTGAATTGGAATCAGTATTGATAGGATTGAAATCAAGAATGGAAGAAAAAGAAGGAAAAACACCTGAATATCAAAAAGGTACAGGTGATACTAAAAGTGTTAATGGGTTCAACTCACAGGCTGAAATGTTTGCAGCCATTCAAGACCCTAAATATAAAAAAGATGAATTTTATAGGAGTGAGGTACAAAAGAAGATTGCAGCTAGTAGGGAAGCTGGAATTGACTTAGGTATTTACTAAATTTTTTTAAAAGGAGAGAATTAGAAAAATGACAGACACTTACAATTTTACTCGTCTAGGTCAAGCGAACCTAGCTGGTGATGTAGCTGCTTTATTCAAAGACCAATTTATTCCTGAATTATTGACAGCTTTTGATGCTAAAAGAGTAATGAAAAACTATGTAAGAAGCAAAACAATCCAAAAAGGTAAATCAGCTTCTTTTCCAGTATTAGGACAAACTTCTGCACAATATGTTGGAGTAGGAGACACCTTACTTGGTAACCAAACAATCGCACACAATGAGATTACTATCAATGTAGACCCATTCTTAGTATCTGACATCTTGATTGCTGATTTAGATGTTAAAATGCAAGAATATGATGATAGAGCTGAAATCGTAAATGAAATGGCTCGTGCTTTAGCTAACACTGAAGATAAACAACTTCTTCAAGTTGGTGTTCTTGCTGCTCGTGCTGGTGCAATCGTTACAGGTGGTAATGGTGGTTCTGTACTTAAAGCTGGTGCTACAGCTCTTACAAGTGGAGAAACATTAGCTGGTGCTATTTACACTGCTGGTGTAGAACTTGATGTTAAAAATGTTCCTGAAGAAGATAGATATGCTTTTGTAAGACCTCTTCAATACGCATTACTTGCTCAATATGAAGATATTAAAAACCATGATATAGGTACAGGTTCTTACTCTGATGGTACAACTGGTAAATTGAATGGTATTAAAATCATCAAAACTAACCACTTACCATCAACTAATATCACTCAATCAGTTGAAGCAACTAATCCAAACAATGTTTACTATGGTGATTTCACAAATACAGCTTGTCTTGTTATGAATAAACAAGCAGTTGGTACTGTATCTCGTCAAGGTTTAATTGTTGAACCAAAATGGATGCTAGAAAGACTTGCTCACTTATTGACAGCTAGAATCTTACAAGGTCATGGAATCCTAAGACCTGATTGTGCTGTAGAAATCTCAGCAGCTGCTCCAACAAGTGGTTCAGGTTCATAATATAGTGCTTGACACAAATTTGATAATTTTAAGGGTAGGTTTTCTATAATCTACCCTTATTTTTTTTTAAGGAGAATAAATGATACATATATGTTTTAATTTAGATGAAAACTATGTAATGCCTTGTAAAGTCTTAATGAGACAGTTAGATGCTTTAACATCAGATAAAATTACATATCATCTTATAGGTATAACTCAAAGAGATATGGGAACAAAGTATCAATGTAAATTCTATCCTAAACCTGATTTATCTTATTTTACTGATGATAATTTAGGAAGTTATTATTACTTTACACAAGCTGCTATGTATCGTTTACTTATTCCATTTCTCGTTGAAACAGATAGAGCTATTTACATGGACATAGATACCTTAGTTCTAAAAGATATTAAAAAGCTTTGGGATAAAGATATAGACTATGCTGGAGCTGTAATTGACCCTTGCTGTTTATATCATAAAAAAAGACTTAAAGTTAAAGATTATTATAACTCAGGTATTATTCTTTTTGATTCTAAGAAGATTAGAGAAAATATGCCTGATTATAAAGAGAGAATTTTAAAAGCTCAAAGAGATTATGTTTTAGATTTAAAAGACCAAGACATTTTTAATATTGTTTTTAAAGACCATATAACCACTTTAGGATATGAATATAATATTGATGTTCATAATCTAATTGAACCTGATGATTCTAAAAAAACAATAACAGCTAAGAATAAAGCTTTTAAAAACCCCTCAATCGTTCATTGTATGGGTAAAGAAAAATGGTGGAACTATGATGGTTTAGCTTTTGGTGATTACTGGGATAAATATGCTGGAGCAGATGTTCCAAAAAATAGAAAAACTTGTTTAATGATAAATGGAATTTTAGTTGTAAGGAATTAAAAAATGACAACAAAACTAGAAGCAATAAATACTATGCTATCTTGTATAGGACATGCTCCTTTAAATACCCTTGAAGGTACTAAGAGCTATTTTACTGTTGCTGCTGAGAAAATATTAGAAGATGAAACTAAGAAGATACAACTACAAGGATGGGATTTTAATAGTGAAGATGATTATCAACTTAACCCTACTGAAGATAATAATATAGAAGTAGCTTCTAATATGATAATGATTAAGTTTCCTACAGTTTATAAAAACAGATATGTTGTTAGAAATGGGAAACTATATGATAAATTTGAACATACATTTACAATAAATAAACCTATTAAATGTTCAGTTGTTTTCTCTTTTCCTTTTGAAGAGCTACCTGAAGTTGTCAAACAATATGCAACTATGTCAGCTGCTTATAGATTTGTTAAAAGAGAACTAGGTGCTGAAAAAGCTTCTCAATATACTCAAGAAGATTTAATTGAAGCTCGTATAGCTATGGAACAGCATGAACTAGAAATAGGTGAATACACAATGATTCCTCAAATGTATGATGGAAGAGTAAAGGATTATTTAGCATGAGTTTAATTAGAGATACTGTGGCTAACTTTATTGGTGGAGTTTCACAACAACCTGATAAATTGATGTACCCTAATCAATCTAAAAGAATAATCAACTATTTACTCTCACCATCAATCGGTTTAAAAGATAGACCACCAACAGAGAACATAGGAAGGTTAATGGATTCATTAGGTACTGTTCACCCTCTATGCCATACGATAATTAAAGAAGATGAAGAGTATGAAGTAATTATTGATAATGTTGGTAATATTAAAGTTTTTGATTTAACAGGTGTTGAAAAAACTGTCCATTATGGGGAATACATATATGAAGTAGTACATAATGACACTAAATGTTATACAGATGTTAAAGGAGCTAATAATACTACTGTAAGTAATGATACAACTTTATATACAGATTACACCTTAGCAACTGAATATACTTTGGCAGAAGGTGAAGCTAAGAGTGATTTTACTTACAATGGTGTTAATGAAGCAGCAGAAATTAAAACTGCACTAAAAACATATCTAACAACCACAAGTCCGTTAAAAAATCTAATTGCTACAACTATAGCAGATTATACTTTTATTCTGAATAAAACTGTTACAACAGCTTTGATGGATGAACTTTATACAAACCCTTATGGTTCATCTGCTTTAATATTTGTCAGACAAGGTAACTATACTACAGACCACATCATTAAAGTAAATGGTTCACAGGTTGCAAGTTATACTTCAACTGGTGATTTAGCAACAACTAAAACAAATACAATAGCACAAAATTTATATAATAATCTTGTAACAAACTTAGGCACAACAGATTGGAATATAACTGTTTCAGGTTCTGTTATTTGTTTACAGAAGAAAGATGGTAGTGATTTTACAATATCATCTGAAGATAGTAATGCTAATAATGATTTATATGCTTTTTATAAGAAAGCTGATGCTTTAAATATTTTACCTACAGTAGCTCCTAATGGTTATATATTAGAGATTGTAGGTGAAAATACAAATAAAGATGATGATTACTATGTTCAATTTGAAACAGCTGATGGTTCAAACTTTGGTAATGGTTCTTGGAAAGAGTGTTGCTCACCCAATATTAAATATAGGTTGGATGCTTCAACAATGCCACATGCCTTAGTAAGACAAGAAGATGGTACATTTAATTTTAATACGATAGATTGGACAGACAGAGGTGCTGGTGATGAGGATTCAGCCCCTTCTCCCTCTTTTATTGGGAATACGATACAGGATGTATTTACACACAAAGGGAGACTAGCTTTCCTTTCTGTGGATAAATCAATCTATTCAGATACTCAAGATATATTCTCATTCTTTAAGAAAACAACAACAGCAGAACTAGACACAGACCCTATTGATGTAGGTTCTAACTCTAAGATGGTACTTTTAAAACACAACTTACCATTCAATGAAGAACTGTTGTTATTTTCAGAAACTTCAGCATTTTCAATAAAAGGTGGAGATGTATTCTCAAATTCAACAGTAGCAATAGACTTAACTTTTGAATATCCTTGTTCTAGGTTTGTGAAACCTATCAATGCTGGGGGTACAGGTTTCTTCCTATTTGAGAATGGTGATTATTCAAGAGTAATGGAATTATTTATTACATCAACATACGCAATAGATGCAAGAGACGTTACAGAACAAGTACCTAGTTATTTACCTAAAAATATGTATAAGATAGCTGGTTCAACAGCTAACTCACTAGCTTGTTTCTTATCAACTGATGAAACAAATGCTATTTATGTTTATAACTACTATTACTCTTCAGAACAAAAAGCACAATCTGCTTGGAGTAAGTGGGTATTTGATAATGCAAAAATATTGAATGTTGATTTTCATGACAACTGGATGTATCTAGTTGTGCAATATGCTGATGGTGTTTATTTAGAAAAGATGAATTTTACACCACAGAATAAAGAACCTAATTTAGATTATTTATTTTATTTAGATAGAAAATTTAAAGCAACAGGAACACACTCAGAAGGTTATACAACCTTTAACCTTCCTTATGCAGTTGCAGAAGCTGATAGAGGTAGATTTAAGGCTGTTGATTCCAAAGGTTTTCCTTTAGAGGTAACTTTTGAAACTTCTTCATCTGTTAAGATAGAAGGTAATGTATCAACTGAAACTATAACCTTTGGTTTTACTTTTAGGTCTGAGTGGGAACTACCTGTAATTTATTATAGACAACAAACTCAAAATGGAACTAAGGTTGTTGAAGGTATTTTAATGCTTAGAGATATAAATTTATCTTATGCTGATTCAGGTTATTTTAAGGTAAATGTAGCTTCTCATTATACAACAACAACAACTTCTGATTTTCAATTTGGTACATTTAAACAAATATCAGAAGCAGAAGGTGATGATTATGATTTTGAGTTTACAGGTATTACAGCTGGTACTGTATCAGCTACAATAGGGGAACTTAATGTATCTAGTGGTACATTCTTAATACCTGTACTATATAAAAATGAAGAGGTTGATATAACTATAATAAATGATGGTTACATGCCTAGTTGCTTCTTATCAATGGAATGGATAGGAGATTTTGTAATTCGTGGACAATAAGGTAATTATTGTACCTTCAGTAGCTGAGGATGTTCTTGAACTAAAGGACAACCTCAGAGCTGAAGATATATCAGAGTGTCAAGCTTGTGGACATACACCTGAAATCGCACTAAGTGAAGGTTTTAGATATTCAGATGAATGTTATTCAGCTAAAGTTAAAGGAAAAACTGAAGCTATGTTTGGAGTATCATCACACAACCAACCTGATGGCTTTGGAGTTGTTTGGTATTTAGGAAGTGATGAATCTTTTAAACACCCTATCATGCTTGTTAAAGAAGGTAGGAATCAAGTTAGAAAATGGTTAGAGAAATTTGATATTCTTTACAACATTGTAGATAAAAGGAATACAAAACATGTAGCTTGGTTAAAGCATATAGGTTTTCATTTCACAACATCTGCTTGGGTAAATGGATATGAATTTTTGCAATTTTATAAAGTAAAGGAGTAAGAAATGTGCAATATAGCAGCAGTAGGCTTAGGGCTAAGTGCTTTAGGTACAGTATCTAGTACCATAAGTGCAGCTCAGCAACAACAAGCATATTCCAACTACCAAGCTTTAAATGCTCAATCAGCTCTTAATAATTATTTGCAACAAACAAAACAAATAAATTTAAGATATACACAAGAGCAAGAAGCTAGTGCTGAAGAAGCTCAACAAATACATATTGAAAATATGAAGGCTAAAGCTCAAGCTCAAGCTAGTGCTGCTACTTCAGGCATTGAAGGTATAAGTATAGATAATCTTTTTGCTGGTTATAACAGAGCATCAGCAGTTAGTGATTATACTCATGCTAGAAACCTTGAAATGCTAGGTTTGGAATATAACAACCAAATAGACACATATAGAATACAAGCTTTAAGTAGTATTTATTCAATACAACCTTATTCAGGTGCTACAGCTGGTTCAACACTATTATCAGGTATAGGTGGAATGTTTGAAACTTATGCTAACCATAAAGAAAAAGAAGCTAGAATAGAATATTACAGAGGAAAGAGTGGAAATAAAATATTATAAAGGAAAGAGTGAAGCTTATGCCTTATCAAAATAACAATAACAGAGTAGTACCTAAAGCTATAGAAGATAGGAATATAAAGCCAGCAGCAACAGCTACTGATAAAACAGTTCATTATGCAATAGATAATTCTAAGGCAAGTCAATGGAACAATACAGCACAAGCCCTAGCTTCTCTTGGTAAAGGTTTAATAGAAATGGACACATTACTACACTTACAAGCTCAAGAAAATGCAATCAAAGCTGTTGCAGAAACTGAGCTTAAAGGTGGTAATAAACAAGAATGGGCTTCTGTTTCTAAGAATGTTAAAGGGGCTGCAATATTCAACCCTTATAATGATGATGCTTATAGAAACTTACAAGCTCAAGATATACATAGAGCAGCTGTTTTAGAAATAGCATCCACACCTGAACTTGAAAAAATGGATGAAGCTGCTTTTACAAAATTAGTACACGATACACAAAAAAAGATGATAGAATCCTTTAAACAAACAGGACTATCACCAAAAGATTATGGTTCAGATTTAGTTGGTTGGAAAAACCAAATGGATGGACTATATGAAAATTATGTTGTAAAAAATAAACAATATAAATATGAACAGTTAGCAATCAAACAAGCTTCTGATCTAGCTTCAAGAGTAGCTGTAATGTTATATGAAAACCCTGATTATGATAGAAGTTTTCTTCTAAAAGAAGTAATAAATGATAAATTTGCAGAGCTTGATGCTCTTGGTATGCCAACAGATACACAAGCTAAAATTGTTATCAATGGTTTAAGAGGATTCTTAGCTAAAAACGCAGACTTAATAACAGGTGCTGAATTTAAAGCTGCTGTGGCTGATTTAGAAGTAAATGGACAAAGTGTTAGGGAAATAATACCTAACTATGATTATGAAGTTCATAAACTATATAAAGAAGCTCAAATGGCTGCTTATGAAGATAAGCATATAGAATATGAAAACCATCAGTTAGATTTAAAAATAGCTTCTCAAGATGCTATGAAAGATTTATATGATTGGACAAAACAAAACCCTAAAGCTTCAAATACAGATGTATTAGCTAAAACACAAGAAATTGTGGGTAAATATGGTTTGGAAGAACTTGGTTTTAACTTTATGAATCAAATGGCTTCTGATAAGAAAACCTTGATGGATATGATGGAAGTTGAATCAGACCCTTCTGTATTACAAGAATTTGGAGCTAAGGCTGCTCTTGGTACACTAACAGGAGAGGAAGTAAATCAAGCAATTTTAGATGGTAAATTAAATTGGAAAGAAGGCTTACAGTTCTCAGATAGATTAAACAGAGAAGCTAAAGCTGATGCTCAAGCTGTCAAAACTTCATATAATGATTTACATACTAAGCTTGGTAAGAATGGTCTTTATGGGCAAGCACTTGGAGCTGATTCACAAACTGTAAAAGATATTAGTAATGCTGCAAATCAGCTAATTATTGATATGAACGAAGGAAAGAAAACTCCTGAAGAAGTAAAAGCTGGTATGCAACAGTTAGAAAGAATTGCTCAAGCTAAAGCTCAATTAAAAAATGTTCAAGCAACAAATGATAGTTTTCTTTTAAATGCTAATTATATTAAATCTCAACAAGCTCCAGCTTATAATGCTGAAACAGCTATAGTTGCATTTAAACAGCTTGGTTTAGAAAGAGGTAATGTAGGTCAAAAGATTAAACCTCAAGTAACTTCAAGACCTAATGATAATAGGGTCATAAAAGGTAAACCAGCACCTCATAAAGGTTATGATTTAGCAGCTACACTTGAAACAAACATACACTCAGCACCTATGGATGGTGTTGTTATTTATGCTGGATTTGCAAGAGACTTTGGTAACTATGCTGTTATCAAATATAACAATGGTACTTATATGAGAGTGGGGCATTTATCAACTTCCACATCACACCTACAAGGCAAGAGAATACCAGCTGGAAGTTATATAGGTAAAGCTGGTTCAACTGGTTTTTCAACAGGTACTCACTTACATGTGGATTTTTGGGATAAAAACAGACGAATAATAAGTGCTGAAAGATTTACAAGAGGAATACGATAATAATGGAAGATATAAGAATTGATGGTTTAACGGCTGATGAATGGGAAGAGTTAGCTAATCCTCAAGCTGCAACACCTGAAGATTTAAGTAATTTGGGTATTATGCAACAGCAAGACCAACAACAACCATCTAAACTTGAAAAAGCTGAAAGACAAGATTATCAAAAACTTGGCTATTGGCAAACTTTAGGTGATGAAGTTATGGCATCTGCTGTAGAAGCTTCTAAATTCTTTATACCTAAAAAGTATGAATTAAACTATACACCTAAAACCAAAGCTGGTGAAATGGCAAAACCATTTACAAAATATCTTTTAGCTATTGATGGTTTACTTTTAGGGGGCGAAGCTGCTAGTGGTATTAAAAGTGCTGCCTTAGCTGCTAATGCTCCTAAAGCTGCTAACGTTGCTGGTGGTGTTGAAGCTATCCTTAAAGGAAATAAATTCTTTAAAACAGGTAAGACAGGACTTAAAGCTCTAGGTGTTAAAGGTTTAAATGTTTTAACTCAAGGTTTAATGCAAAGTGCTATCATTGATTCAACTATAAGAGATGTTGATGAAGGCAGACTTGCAGATATGTTTGGAGACACAGATAACAAGTTTCTTCAATGGCTTCAAACAGACCCTAATGATTCTACTTTCACAGCTAAATTTAAAAATGTTGTTGATGGTGCAATATTTACAATAGGATTAAATGGTGCTATAGAAGCAGCTTCTCCTATTTTAGGAAATATTTTCAAGAATGTTAAATTTTTAAGAGAAGGTAAAGTTAAACCTAAACAAGCTGAAGAAGCTCTTAAAACAATAGAAAAAGAACAAACTAAACTTGAAAAAGTTGCAAATACTTCAGACCTTATCAACAATGTTAAAGCAATAAAAGAAGAATCTTTACAATCAGGTGAAGAAGCTTCTCAAATGATTGTAGATAGATTCAATCCTCAAGATGTTGAAAGTGGACAAGAAATATTAAAAATCTTAGATGAAGGTGATGATATATTTGTTCATGAGGATGGTACTTTTGCAATTAAGGTTTCTAAATGGGATGATGCTTATAAAGTAGCACCTGAAGAATATAAAAAACAATTAGAAGCTATTGATAACTTCAATATGTCTAATGCTGGTGATACTGCAATTTCACATCAAGATGAAGCAGTTAAACACACTTGGACTAACAGAGGTTGGCTTGGTGAGCATGAAGAACTATTTATAGCTAAAAAAGGTGGTGGCTATTCTGTTAATACTAAAGCTGTAAATCGTATAACTAATAACTACAAAGATAAGTGGAAAATAGATAATAATGTTAAGGTTGAATTTGTTGATGGTTTAACTATAAATGGAAAACAAGTTGAAGGTAATACACAAGCCACAACTTTCTTAGGTAAAACTGCAAAGAATCAACAAAATGCAATAGATAAAAAAGCTTTACAGGTTCAAAAGCTAAGAGATAAAGTAACAATGCTTGAAGGTGGTAATGAGCCTGTTATGGAAGCTCTTGAAGTTGCTCAAGAAGAATTAAGAATTGCAGAAAATGAACTTAAAGAACTTCAAAAGACAGCTAAAGGTAAAAACCTTAAACCTAACATTACAATTCAAATAGATAAAAATACTAAAAATCCTTATGCAGTTTTAAGAGATGAATTAGAACATGCAAGGGATATTGCAAAAGGTGAAGTTCCTAATCAATCAGAAAGACACTTTTCAAGGTACAATGGTTTAAATGAAGGTGAAGCTGCATCTGAATATACTTATAAGAAATCAGTAGGTAAAAATAATGCTTCACAAAACGTCATGAATGGTGGACAAACCATTGAAGAAGGTGTAAAATATAATCAAGGAGATATAAATGGACAACAACCAAGAACAAATGAAATCAATACAAAAGAAACTTCAGGAAATGGGCTATACGGAACAAGACCTTCAGAAGCTTCAGAAGGAATACCCCGAAATGACACCCGAAGAAGTTATGATAGCAGCAACAACAATGGGTCTGTAATTCACTCCCCTAGTGCTGAGTTTAAACAGAAACTTGAAGCTGAAGGCAAATCAATAAATAATTATAAAGAATTAGCAGCATCTGATGAAGATACTGCTTCTTTTATATCTAATTTTAGAGAAGCTAATAAAGCTAATGGAAAATGGGCAGCTCAGGTTTATGAATATTCTGCCGAAGAATATAAGCAAATGAAACTTTATACTGCTGAAAACGGCAAAAGTGGTTTTGCTTTAAAACCTGATGGTGATATTGTTTCTGTTCATAGTTCTCAAAAAGGTAGTCTTGATGGGCTTATGGAATTAGCAATTCAAAATGGTGGCAACAAACTTGATTGTTATGACACTTTTTTACCTAAAGTATATAAAAAATATGGTTTTGTAGAAGTTAAAAGAGAAAAATGGAATGAAGCCTTTAAACCTGAAAACTGGGATAAAGAGTTTTTCAAGCAATATAACAATGGAGAACCTGATGTTGTTTATATGGAACTTAAAAAGGACATTACTCCTGAAGAACCAAAACAACTCAAACTAGACTTTGATTCAATAAAAACATCTGAAGATTTAGTTGAAAATGTTACAGAGGATGTTTCTAAAATCAAAACTGTTGAAGATGTAGGAACTGTACTAGATAAGAAGATAGAAATAGACCCTGAAATCTCAGGCACAACTTGGAAAGCTATAGCTGAAGATGCTGATAAAGTAGCTAATATTATGGAGCAAGCAGAAGAACTTGGTTTAAGTGAAGAACTTAAAGAAGCTCTCTCAATGAATGATGTTAAAACTATGGATATGATAACAAGAAAAGTTTTAGCAGCTCAAAAGCTTGGTTCTGAATTAGCTGATAAATTAGCTGTTTTAGGTGAAAACCCACCTATAGAAAAAATGCAATCTATTATAGATATGATTGATACAATAGGAAGATATACAAAAGAAACAGGTTCTGCTTCAGGTAGAAGTTTACAAGCTAGAAAATTTGTTAATAAAGCAGTTCAAGTCTTTGGTTCTTTAAGATTATCAGAGCTTTCTAAAGAAGGTGTTTCAACAGTTTCAGACTTACTTGAAGTTGAAATAAATAAACTCTTTGACTTAAACTTCACTCGTGGTGAAAAACTTACTCCACAACAAATGAAACAAATGTTGATGGAAAATATATTGCAAAATGAAAATTCACCATTCACTAAACTACTTACGGATGATGCTGAAATAGCTACTAAATTTAATGATATTTTAGATGATTTATTCAAAAGTGGCGAAAAAGTTACAGCTGATACAATCAATAAAAAACTAACAACAGCTGTTACAGAAGCAAGATACAGAGAAGTTTATAATGCAACAAAACTTGCTGAAAATAATGAAGCAAAAATAAAGACTATTAGAAATTGGTGTGATAAACAAGGTGGTTTAACTTCCTTCTATGTTCACAACCTCTTATCAGGTGTTGGTACACTTGCTAAAAACGTAATCTCAGGTGGACTAAACACTCTTTATTTTCCAGCTAAAAAGATTGTTGCTGGTTATCTTGGTGGTGGTTCAGCTCTTGCAAGAGAAGGTTGGAACACATACAAAAACTTACTATCTAGCTGGCAAGAAGCTTGGAGTTTAGGAAAACAAGCTTTCTTGAATGGTGAAGGTCAGCTTTCAATGATGAAAGATACAATGGCTTTAGCTGATGAAGAAGTTTTTAATGGTTTTAGAGAATGGAAATTTGATTTTTCAACTCCTGAAGGAATATGGAACTCAATCCAAAACTTCCACTCAGTTATGACAAGGGCTATGGGTGCTTCTGATGAATTTATGTCTCAATTAAATTATAGGGCTATAAAAAGAGCAAAAGCACTTGAACAGGCAGAAAAAGTTGCAAGTCAATTTGGAATTGAAGATGAAACTATAAAAAGCACTATTGCAGATAGATTATTTAAAAAAGCTTTTAATAGTGCTGGTAAACCATTAGATGTTGAAGCTTTAGCAGAAGCAAAAGATATATTATATCAGCTGCCTTTAAATGGTCAGGTATTTGATAGAACAACAGGTGAAATGGTACAAGTAAGACCACAGACTTGGGTAACACAGTTTGCTGGTGGTGTTAATAGTGGTGCTGCTAAAAATCCACTACTTAAAATAATGTTTCCTTTTGTCAAAACAGGGGCAAACATCTTACAGCAAAACTTAGAACATAATGGAATCTATGCTATATTATCTAACTCTCAAAGGCAGCTTTTAAAGTCTGATACTAGAGCTGGTGCTTTAGCAAGGTCTCAAGTTGCTTTTGGTATGTTTTCATTTATGGCAGCAGCTGGTCTTGCTATTAGTGGAATGGTTACAGGTTCTGCTCCAACTGATAAAAAAGAAAGAGCAGCATTGTTTGAAACTGGCTGGAAACCTTATTCAATAAGATTTGGTGATAAATATATATCATATCAAGGTTATGAACCAGTACAAACAATTCTTGGTTTTGCAGCAGATAGTGTTAATATCTTAGGCAATATAACAAACTCAGAAGATGAAGCTAGGTGGGAAAAGTTCTCACAACAAATTATGGCAACAGCAATCAATAACTTCTTAGATAAAGCAGCATTTAGAACAGGTTTAAGACAATTAGCATTTATGACATCACCTGATGAAAATGTTGAAGAATTTAAGAAAGCATTAGCTCAAACAGCTCAAGGTTTCTTGCCTGATTCATCTATGGTTAGAAGTACATCCTCAATGTTTAATAGAAGTCTTACAGCTCCTCAATCACCTTATGAAAGAATATTTAACAATTATTTCAACAGAGGTTTAGGAGACTACAGAAGAGATGTATTTGGTAACAGACAAGACAATTTTGGCTTGCTTGTAACAAATGTTGCTCCTGATAATGCAAAACAACCTGAATATGAAGAGATGGAATACTTATCTCAATATGGCTTCAGCCCTTCAGATATAAGTAAAACCATTGAAGAAACAACTCTTAAATATAAAGAGTTTAAAGACCCAACAACAGGCAGAAGTGTTTATGACACAATGCAAGAAGAACTTTCAACAATAGAAATTGATGGTAAAACATTACAAGAAGCAGTTAGAGAACTTGTAACTTCACAAGAATATCAAGACCTTCCATTAGGTGTTAATATGAATGGTTATAAATATTCAGCAACTGAAGATACAAAACTAAATGCAATAAGAGAAATCTTTGTTGAATATAATAAGCTTGCACTTAGAAATGTTATAAACGAATATGGGGATTTATATTTAGATAATAAAGGCAGAACTATGTCTGAAGCAGTGGAAGAGGTACAGATGGAAAAGATGAATCAATCTATCAATCAAGACCTTAACCACAACTTAACAAACAAAATACTTAAATTTTAAAAAGGTAATATATAAATGACAACATATTATGCACGAAAAGATTATGTATATAGTGGTGGGGATAGAATATTTACTATCCCCTTTTCTTATATCAAATCTGATTTTATATATGTGTATGTAAATGACACAATGACAACAAACTGGACATTCTTAAATGAAAGTCAGGTGCAAGTTAATGATACATTACAAGCAGATGATGTTGTCTCAGTTAGAAGGATAACCCCTATTGATGAGAAAATGGTTGTCTTTTCAAACACATCAATCTTGAATAAAGATGTTCAAAACTTAGCTCAAGACCAAGTTTTTGATGGTGTTCAGGAAATATATGATAATAATATTAAATTTCAAATAGATGTTGATGCAGAAATAGCTGTTATTGATGGTAAAGTGGACACTGCTATATCAACAGCTAATTCAGCTGAGACAAAAGCTAATAATGCTGTATCAACTGCAAACTCAGCTAACTCTAAAGCTGATAATGCAGTATCGACAGCAAACACAGCAAGTAATAATGCAACAAGTGCTGTAAATACAGCAAATACAGCCAGTAATACGGCTTCTAGTGCTGTTAATACAGCTAATGCTGCAAGTGAACTTGCTACTCAAACTAAGAATAGAGTTGATGCTTTTGAAGAAGATATAAGTGCTGTAATTGAAGCTGCTGAGAAAATAGATGAACTAGAAGAAGCAGTACAAACAGCAGTTGATGCAGCTACAACAGCTGGTAATAAAGCTGGTATTGCTTCAGATAAAGCTGATATAGCAACAGCTAAAGCTACTGAAGCTTCTAATGCTGCTGATAGAGCAGCTGCTGTTATTCCATCTCAAACTGGTAATAATGGTAAATTTTTAACCACAAATGGTACTAACACGAGTTGGGAAACAGTTGATGCCCTTCCATCTCAAGCTGGTAACAATGGTAAATTTTTAAAAACTAATGGTACTACTGCAAGCTGGGAAACAGCAGCAGCAATAACATTTAGACAATGGAGTGAAACATAATGGCTTTATATATAGGGAATCAAAGAATAACACCAATTATGTTAGTAACACCTAATTTAGCTACTGTTGCTTATAGTGGTGATTATGATGATTTGACTGATAAGCCCGATTTATCAGGTTTTATAAACAATGCTGTTAATGATTTGGTTAATTATTATACTAAGTCAGATACCTATACTAAAACTGAAGTAAACAACTTAATAGCTGCAATATCTACTGTAAGTTTAGAGGTTGTAAACTCACTTCCAACTCAAGATATATCAACAACAACAATCTACTTAGTTCCTAAAACAACAGCTGAAACTAATAACGTATATGATGAATATGTTTATATATCTAATACTTGGGAGCTTATAGGTTCAACTGAAGTTGATTTAACTAATTATTATACTAAAACAGAAATCAATAATAAATTCATAAAACTAACCCAAGCAGAATATGATTTACTAACTCCTGATTCAAGCACATATTATTTCATTGAGGAAGAATAAAATGCCTATATACAAAGGAACAACTAAGATAAAAGACCTATTCGTTGGTACAACCAAGATAAGTAAAGTATATTATGGCTCAACTCTTGTGTATACGTCAAGTCTATTGCCTAGTGGGTATACTGAATGTGAATATATTGAAAGTACAGGTACACAATGGATAGATACAGGAATAAAAGGTGGACTTGATACATTAGGTGTAGAAACAAAAGTATATGTTAAAAATACTGCTCAATATTATGTATTAGGTAACTTTAACCAAACAGGACAGTGTGGCTTAATGCTAAGACCTTCCGATACTACTATGTTAGCATTTAATTGCTTTGTTGGAAATGTATCTAACACAACTATTATTGGTACAATCAACACTGAGATTGAATTTAGCAATAAAAATGGGGATATAATTGCAAATGGTGAAGTTAAAGGCACTATTCCAAGTGGAACAGCAAAATTAAAAAATAGTAATTTATTTATCTATGGAACGAGTATTAGTACTAAATTTGACGCAAGTGGCAGAATATATTATTTAAAGGTATATAGCGATTTAACTCAAACTACTTTAATTCAAAACCTTATCCCATGTTTAGATAATACAGGAACACCTTGTATGTACGATACAGTAAGTAAAACTACATTTTACAATCAAGGCACAGGAACATTTGGATTTAAGATTAAAGCTAATATTCCAAGTACATATACTTTATGTGAATACCTACAAAGCACAGGCACTCAATACATAGATACAGGAATTGCTTGTAATAATGCTTATTTATGGCAATTAGATATGGAAGCAACTGATGGTTTAACACAAAATACTGCCGTAAATGGTGTTATAGAAGAAGTTACTAGTAGTACTTATAAGAGATTTCATAACGTTAATAATGCAAGTGGTCAATGGAAATATTATATTGGTACAGGAAATGCTGAAAGTACCTATATAGCAGTTGGAGATGATGTAAGAGAAAAAATCATTGTAGATTGTAGGTCTAATCCAAGAAAAGTAACAATTAAAACACAAGTAAATAATATCTCAATGAGTACCTCAAATATACCAAGTCATTCATTTTGGATATTTGGTAGGTGGAGTAACAATCAACAATATCAATTTTATGCAAAAGAAAAACTATATGGATTTGCAGTAACAAGTGCAAATGGTGTAGTAATGAACTTGATACCTTGTTTAGATGAAAACTTAAAACCATGTATGTATGATAGTGTATCAAAACAAACATTCTATAATCAAGGAACAGGTCAATTCCAATTCGCTTTGGGTGGTGAACTGCCAAGTGGCTACAAGCATATAAAATGGATACAAAGTTCAACATCTACCCAACAATCACCTTCAAAACCAAGAATTGAGATACCATTCGAATACAAAGACACTATGAGTTTAAGGTGGATTGAAAGTGCATCTGAACAATCAAACAACCTTGCTCTATATAGTGGCACAACAAGAATGGCATTTATAAATAGTTGGACAACGGCTGGCAAAATTACTGCTAGATATGGAAATACAAGTATCGCAACAGGCATTACACCAAATGCAGGACAAATATATAACTTGCTATTAGCATCAGACGGCTTCTACGTGGATGGAGTTAAGTATGGCGATAGTGCGTCAGTTAATTATCCAAGTGATACTGTTCTTGTAAACTGTTTATATACAGGTAGTTATTATGTATCATCAAGTAAAAACTATTTAATTCAAATAATAGATAGTAACGGCAAGTTATTACTTAATGCAATTCCTGTTTTAGATAATAATAATGTACCTTGCTTGTACGATACAGTAAGCAAGACCACGATAAGCAAGACACCAAGCAACGCAGACAATTTCTTATATGAGGCATAAAGGAGAAATAAATGACAACTACAACAACTGATACTGATGTCCAACAGTTGATTATAAATAAACTAACAGAAGAACAGTATAAAGCAATACAAAATCCTAGTAATACTGAGTTATATCTGACACCTGATACTGTATATGGTTATGAAATAGATGATATAGTTTGGAGACTAACACCAACTAATGAAGGTGCAAAACACTTATTAGATGGTACTTTGCTTCAATATGGTTCTTATAAAGATTACATTGATTATAAAGCAAATGAATATGGCGATACACCTACTACATTCACTATACCTACAATGACATCAAACGGAACTCTTGGTGGGTCAAGTTTTGCAGTTCAAGCATCAAATAATTATGACGGCACAACTTATCCACTATATTTATCTTTTAATGGTGATGATAGCAACATATGGTATTGTTCATCTGCTCCTGTTGATGTTATATTCTACAACCCCAAACCTATCAATATAACAAATATACAGTGTAAAAACAGAACAGATGCAAGTGGTTATACATTTACGTCAGGTACAGTTTATGGCTCAAATGATAATTCAACATATACTCAATTAGGAACATTCACTAATAGTGATACAGCTGCTGGAGCTACTTATAATATAGATTTAAGCTCTAATGCTGCTTCTTATTTATACTATAAAATATCATTTTCAAGTGCAAGTACAACAGGTGTAGGTGCTAATTTCAATATAACTGCCACATACATTGATTACCCTAATTCTTTCTGCACAGAAGAACAATGGCAAGCATCAGTAACAACTTACGGCTCTTGTGGTAAGTTCGTATATGATAGTGTAAACAAAACAGTTAGATTACCAAAAGTATCAGATATTCTTCAAGGTACAACAGATGTTACTGCTCTTGGTGATTTGGTTGAAGCAGGACTGCCAAATATTACTGCTGACTGGAAATCTGGAATGACAGGTTCATTCTGGAGTTCTAACGGTGCTGTATATGCTATAAGTGATAATTCACAGGAAGCAAATAGTTATTCAAGTGGTTCAAGAGCATACTTTGACGCTTCTCGTTCATCATCATTGTATAAAGATGGTTTTAATAAAGTACAACCACAAACCATTAAAGGACTTATCTATATTATTATAGCAACAGGAATAAGCAGAACACCAGTTGAAATAAACATCAACCAAATACTTACAGACCTCAATAGTAAAGCAGATGTTGATTTAGGCAATACAATACCAGCACAGAGCTTTAAGAACAGTGTTATAGATTGGGGAATGCCTGACTACACCAATATTACTTCTACTGGGAATAGAGCTTTTAATACCGTGTACAACGAGGGGCAAGGGGGTATAGTATTTTTTAATATCGGCTGGGATAGTAGTAGTGGTGGTGCCACGGCAACAATTGAAGTAAACGGTGTAACTGTATTATCTCCAACCAATGCCACATATTTCACAAAAATACCGACAACTTTCTTGATAGGAGCTGGTGATACTTACAAAGTAAATGTAGGTGGAAATTCATATGCACAATTATGGTTTATCCCTTTGAAAGGAGCGAACTAATGATATATTTTGATGCAGATAAAAACGCTTATGGTTTTAAAATTGAAAATCCTATTGCAACTATTGATGATGTAACATGGCAACAATACGCAATGACAGATAAATGGGATATAATAGATGGTGTATTTACTGATATAACTGATACTGAAGAATACAAAGAAAAAGAAAAACAAAAAGAAAGACAAAGGTTAGACAAATTAACTCTTACACCTTCTGATGTAGAAAGGGCTTTGTATAAAGAAAAAAAGATGGACTTTGATGATTTAAAAGCTCTTATAATAAAAAAATTACCAATGGTGGATATCAAAGGATTGTCAATAGAGTTCAGAGCTAAGGACTTCTATAGAGGTGCAGAAGCTAATGGTATGAGATTGTTTGATGTAGTAGGAAGTCTATTAGAATATACACCTGAAGATATGGATTACTTATTTGAACATAAAGAACTACCTGAAAAGGATTGGGAATGAAATTTATAACATGGTTAGCAAATCATTTTAAAGCAACAATGGATTCAATAGAATTTTATTGGACTTGGAGATTTTAAATGAAAAAGATAAAGGACATAGTTCTTTCTAATGACCCTGAAATTCATGCTCGTTCAGTATTATTTTTTGATGATAAAAATGAAATACAAAGAAAAAATAAAAAACAATTTATAACAACTAAAGAAGCTACTTTAACTGTTATTTTTGAAGATGATTCTACTTTAGAACTATATGCTCCTAAAAACTATAAATTTGATGGAGCAACTATTCCTTGTGGTATAGGCAAAGGTAACATGAAACTACAGATTCCATCTCTATTTCATGATATTCTTTGCGATACCCACAGCCTAGTAAATTATGACAGAAAACTAGCTGACACTATATTTAAGGAATGTTTAATTAAATGTGGTGTTAATAAAATTGTAGCTCAATGGATGTATATAAATGTAGAACTATACCAAAAGTTCTTTTGTGATTGGAGTAAAGATGGATAAGAAAACTTTAGTAGGTTATGGCTTTATTTTGGTTGCAATACAGATAATTGTAGGTTTAAAGATATTTGTAACTTTTACTGATATGACAGCCTATGCAGCTTCAAAAGACACCATACAAATGGTCATAGAAAGATTAGATAGAATAGAACACAAACTAGATAAGGTAATTGGTTATTGATGTTTAAAAATATTGTTATGCACTGGACAGCTGGTAATTATAAGCCCTGTGCAACGGATATTGAGCATTATCACTATATCATTGATAAAGATGGTAATGTGCATAGAGGTAAATATATACCACAAGACAATCTAAATTGTAAGGATGGTCAATATGCTCATCACACTGGTGGTGGTAATACAGGTAGAATTGGTATTGCTATCTGTTGTAGAAAGAATCTAAGTACACCACCTGTGAAAGTTCAAGTTGAAGCTATGTGTAATCTAGCTGCACAACTATGCAACGTATATGGTATAAAGCCATCCAACTGCATAACACACGCAGAATTTGGTCAAGCAAACCCTAAAACTACAAGTCATGGAAAGATAGATATAAACTCACTTCCTTATGCTAATGTAACAGGTGTTAAAGCTTGTGGTGATTACCTGAGAGGTAAAATTGAATGGTATTACAAGAAGTGGAAGGAGACTTAATAATGGAAGAAGAACAAAAGATATATGATAAATTTGTTGAAGTTCTTAATGAAAAACTAGATGCTGGGGCTTCAGCTCAAGATTTAGCTGTTATTTTAAACTTCCTCAAATATAACAACATCCAAGCCACAACTAAACATAAAGGGGTAGCTAATCTAACTGAAAAACTAAGTACACAACTGCCTTTTGAGGATGAAGAAGAACTACCTACAATAAGGAGAGTAAAATAGATATTGTTATAGATGCAGCACTCATTGAGAAATGCAAAAGGAATTTCAAAAACTTTTTATATGTTATTTTTCAATATATAAACCTTCCTTCTCCCACTGAAATTCAATATGCAATAGCTGATGAACTGCAATATAAAGAATCAGATTTGATTCTCAATGGTTTTAGAGGAGTTGCTAAATCTACCATCACAGGTATTTATGTTGCTTGGTTGTTATTTAAAGACCCAGTTAATACTCAGATTATCTATGTTGGAGCTAACCAAGAGGAAGCTAAGAAGTTCATGAAGTTTACAAGAGGATTATTTGAGATAGTTCCTTTTCTTCAATTCTTGATTCCTGATGTTAAGACAGGACAGAGAGACAATGCTCTATCTTTTGATGTTGCTCCAGCTGGTACTAGAATACAACCATCATGTAAAGCTGTTGGTATATTTGGTAACTTAACAGGAAACAGAGCTACAGACATTATTGCAGATGATATTGAAACATCTGAGAACTGTGATACTCAAATTAAGAGAGAACACATAGAATATGCTGTAACTGAGTTTAGACAAATAGTTTCACCTTTAAAGGGGAGTTTGTTATTCTTAGGAACACCTCACACTGAAATTTCTATCTATAACAAACTACACGAAAAAGGAATACCTACAAGAATATTTCCTATTAAATTTCCAACTGAACAACAAATGGATAAATATGGAGATAAATTAGCTCCGTATATTGCAAACAAAGTACAACAAGACCCTACCTTGATTGGTACTTCTACAGACCCTATCAGATTTGGTGAAGAAGAAATCCTAAAACTTGAAGCTGAAGGTCGTAGTAAGTTTGCTATGCAACAGATGATAGATACAACTCTATCTGATACTGAGAGATACCCTCTTAAATGTTCAGATTTGATTGTTATGGATTTAGATAAGGAAATAGCTCCTGAGAAGGTTGCTTATGGTTCTTCTCCACAACAAATAATCAAAGATTTACCTTGTAATGGTATAGGTACAGATAGATACTATGCTCCCATTCCTTTACCTGACATCAAGTGGACTCCCTACACCTACACTGTGATGTCAATAGACCCTTCAGGTCGTGGTCAGGATGAGTTAGCATATACTATTCTAGGGGTACAAAATGGCTATCTATTCCTATTAAAACAAGATGGTTTACAAGGTGGTTATTGTGAGAAAAACCTTAGAGAATTAGCTAGTTTAGCTAAAGAATTTAAAGTTAATAAAGTCAAAATTGAAAGTAACTTTGGAGATGGTATGTTTACTACACTTCTATCACCTGTGCTAAGAAGAATCTATCCCACAGCTATAGAGGAAGTTAGACATAACACTCAAAAGGAAAAAAGAATCATAGACACTCTTGAACCTGTACTTAACCAACATAGATTAGTTGTTGATAAGAAAGTAATTAAGGATGATGCTGAGAGTGTTAAGGTATATCCACTTGAGAAACAACAGCAATATTCACTATTCTATCAAATGACAAGGATAACTAAAGATAAAAATAGTTTAAATCATGATGATAGATTAGATTGTTTAGCTATTGCTGTTGCAGATTGTTTGGAGATGTTACAGATAGACCCTGAGCTTGAACTTCAAAGGAAGCGAGATGAAGAACTAGATGCTGAGATTGAAAGATTTGAGATGGAATATGGGCTAAATAGTTATAAAGATGAAATTGGATGGTTTGATATAGAGTGAAAAGAGAGATTATTATATTTGGTAGGTCTCCATTCATCAACAAACTACACCTTGATAAGATAGATTATAACAGATTTGATATATGTTGTATCAATAAAATTATACCTGAACTTAAAAAGGTTAATTATTTAGTGTCAGCAGATGAATGGGTTAAACCTGAAATACCTGATGGATGCGAATGGATTAGTGTAAACAATGGTTGGGATATAATTAAGACTAATGGTGCAACTATACAGCAAGAGGGGAAGCTATCGTGGAAACACTATTCTTCCGATTTAGCTGTCAATTTTGCTATTATGAGGGGTTATAAGCACATCTACCTAGCTGGTATTGATTTGATTGAGGATGATAAACCTTTTGAACACTATGATGGTGTTGTTAATGTGAAAATTGAATCAGCTGGTGGTTGTAAAGATGAGAAATTCTTAATTAGAAGCTTAGGTAATAAGTATGGTGTTATGCTATATCAACTTAACCCTGAAAGTAAATGGTTAAAATTTGTAGATATTGGATTGTTATAAATATTCCACGAGACATGCGAGGATGGTCAGGAAGGCATGTTAAATATCAAATAGGTAATCTTATACCTAAAAGAAATTTAAGACATGTTGTAGGGCATTCTCACATTTGTGATAAATTTTTTTTGAAGTGCAACCTCTAGTTTATATAGACAGAGGGTAGTGAAGGACTATAGTTAGTAGCTACCACGAGTTTGACAGGTTCTCGCTGTTATGTTAAAAACCTGTTTTTTCTATTCTTGGGCAATATTTTTGTCGGAAATTTTTAAGAGGTTAAGTAAACGCAACGAGCCTGTCCGGGTGACCCCTTTGCCGTCTGAGATGATCAGGGTTCAGGGTCAATTTTTAAAATAAGATCAGGGGATTCAATAAAATATATTATTTTATTTACATATAAATCGTTTGAACTGGGAGTAAAATTTTCTATTATATAATATAGGTTTTTAAATTTTTCCATATATGTTCAACTCTCTATATTTTTTTTATTTATTAAGAATTGTAAAACATGGAAACACTTAATACATTATGTTTTCAATAACGTTTGTTATAAATATTTTATTGAAACACTTGACATTCAATAACATTTGTTATATAATACAAGTATAAAATGAAAATTGAATTGAGAATTGCCCTAAAATACGTCAGGTTTGAACGTCGGCAGTAGATACAATTTTCAGGACATAAAAAAATCAATCACTACAACCAAATAGACAAGAACTGCCCTTGATTCAGGGAGCTTGGCTATGCAAGAAAAAAGGAGAAAAAAAAAATGAAAAATCAAGACGTAGCACATCAATTCTTTTATGACCGTAACGGCTCTTTTGACCGTAGGTCAATGACTGTATCTTATGGGTACAACAAATTTTGGAGCTATGGAACAGTCATAGGCAAAATCACTGAAAATAGACAAGGTAAAACAATATTTTTAATAAGTGATAATACATTCTCAAACACAACAGCAAAACACATAGGAGAGTTAAAATATGCTTGCCCTTATTATAACATCTATTCACTACCACAACGCATAGGCAACAGCGATTTTTACATAAGGGAGACTTTTGAACATATTACAAAAAATCTTGAGTACTATTCAACAGAAAAAATGACAAGACAAAACAACAGGGAGCAGTTTACAAAATATTACAACATGCTTGCTAGTTTACTTGAGATTAAAGGTTTTGAGGAGTATGACAAGGACATAAAAAAACAGCTTAAAAAACATAAAAAACTACATGAAGATATAAACAGCCCTGAAAAACTGGCTGAAATAAGAGAAAAACAAAAAGCAAGAGACAAGGCAAAAAGAGAAAAACTAAAAAAACAGCTTGCAAAATTTGATAAATTGAGCTTAATGGATAAAGCTGAGCTTGCCTATACATCAAGAGACTTAGAACAGGAGACAAGGCAAAAATTAAGAGACTTTATCAATCCACATCATGACTTGAGTTTTTGCTGGTTTAATGGTGATGTTATAGAGACATCTCAAGGTATAAGAGTAGATAAAAAAGAAGCTCTTGTATTACTTAAACTATGGCAAGCTGGCAAGTTAAAACATGGCATGACCATTTCAATCTATACAGTCAGGGCTGTTATGCCTGATTATGTGCAAATTGGATGTCATAAAATACCAGCTGAAAATTTACAAAATATGTATGACTCAATCACAAAACAACAGAAAAAAGCAGCTTAAAAGGAGAATAAAAAAATGATTGATAAATACACACAATTTAATCGCTTAACACAGGATGATTTTATATACATTTTACACTATTTACATAATGCAGATGCAATAACCATAAATGATGATGATTATTGTTTTGCACAGCTCATAAATGTACTTGAAGAGTATGAGCTGGAAAATATTGAAACATTATAAGGAGAATAAAACAATGCAAACTATACCAAACAAACAACTAAATACAAGAACATTAACAAAACAAATTGAGATGATATATGACACAAATTGCAAAATAAGGACACTAAAAAAACACATCAAACTGAATAGGATTCTGATTCTGAGCTTGATTCTATGGCAACTCATAACAACAGGATTTTTAATATATCAAAACACTGAGCATGAGTTTTTTACTCAATCGGAAAATGAACTTATCATGCAACTTGAGGAAATACCAACAGAAGAGATATAAGGAGAATAAGAAAATGATAACAAAAACAATAGAATTAAGACAATTTGAAGAGTGTTCAAAAGAACTGCAAGAAAAAATCCTTGAAAAACACTATGATATAAACCTTGATTTTAGCTTAACTGATTATAATGACACTTATACTTTAATGATTGAAGAGCAAGGATTTTTGAATCCTGAAATAAGCTATGACTTATCATATTGTCAAGGAAGCGGAGCTTGTTTTGACTGTACTGAATTTGACTTTGACAAGCTATTAAAGAATTATAAAATAAAACATAAAAGCTGGATTTTATCTATTCTTAAGAATTATTGTCAAGGCAGAATCACAAGAAACTACTATGCAACATATTATGAACACGAAAATACAAGGGATTTTCAACTTGAATTATATGATAATTTTACACATCCTAGAATTGAAAAAACTATGCAAGACGTTAGAACATATATTGAACATCTAAGATATGACACTGCACACAAGGTCTATAAAGCACTACAGGAAGAGTATGACTATTTATCATCACCGGAAGCAATAAAAGAAACTTTAATTGCAAACGATTATTATTTCAATGAACAAGGAGAAATAGACTATGCTGAATGATATAAACCTAGATGATATCTGCATAAGAATTGATAAAAACCAACTTATCAAACAACTTAGAGCATTGAATGATAACTACATTGAAAT
>Ga0310690_10001421_pt1 | contig 42444 bp, 42 predicted proteins | sample AusTroGonzalo_MG_2_FD_207661 | JGI IMG/M metagenome (GOLD analysis project Ga0310690, IMG submission 207661) | Bovine rumen microbial communities from tropical cattle in Woodstock, Queensland, Australia - Gonzalo_04 (v2) (version 2) | ecosystem: Host-associated > Mammals > Digestive system >... | reverse complement strand
GGCTCTTCAATATCGCGCTTCATATTGTCGCTTACATTTTCTTTTCCAAAAAAATCTACGATATTTCGTAAGGTATCTGCATACCATCTAAAGCAGGTATCAACGTCGCCGTAAGCATTTACATCTAAAAATAATTCGTTTGCAGGGAAGTGAGTATAACGGATGCGTGCATTTTCAATATCTTCCTCAATATGAATAGCTCCATGTCCTATACAAGTAGAGTCTTTTACGGCCGGATTAGTCTCCTTGTAAAAGTTACTTCTATTAAACATAGCAAATAATTCACTTTCACATTGCTCCAGCCAGTCCTTTACACCGTATTCTTTAAGCAGGTTGGCATTTTCCATACCCAGCTTAAACCATACTAAGGAAGGGCTTATAGCATAACCTAAGATGCCGGCTACAAGAGTCTTGTTATACTGGAATGGCTTAGAAGTAAAACGCTTAGGCCGTGAAGGGACTTCACCCGGCTTACTCCATTGCATTACAACGTTATCAGCATAAGTCTGCGCTTCGGTCCAGTCTGCCTCAAACTTAGCGCGATTATCCTTTAATTGCTGCCAGCGTGTCTCTAAAGATTTAATGAGTTCTTCTTTATCTTCCATAGGATAAAGAATACAGCAGTCAATATTATTCTGACATAAACAAGCAAAAAAAAGCTGCTTTAATAAGCAGCTTAAAATTACTTTATTTTCTTTGCTTTAATGAATCCTCGTAAAGTTTATCTTTACAAGCCTTCGTAATGTTTTTGATCCTCTGGATCCGGATCCGTTCTTCTACCTGTTTTTGGATCTCGTCATAACTAATATTTTCCATACCCATAATAATACCTTCCTTTTACTAAAAACACAATACTAAAAAATGCCGGTAAAGTTAGCAGTCTTTACCGGCAAAGAAGTATTATTTTAGAACAATTTAAGAGGTAGGGGACTTTTACCTGCTCCCCAGCAGTTCCTTATATTGGGCTTACGCCCTTAAGATTTTTCTTACCAACGGTAAGTTATATTTACCAGCAACGCCGGAAATATACTACTTCATATTTATAATAGTCTCCTGGAAGCGCTCACATACAGCTGCAACCTGTGTAGCTTTTTCTGCCAGTGCTATTGCATACTGCTTAGTCTCTTCAATAGCTGCAAAGCCATTCTGTATATGATTATTTTTAATCAAAGCCCATACATAAGCCAGATTCTTATTAACCACATCTAAGCACTCAGCAGCTTCTTCAATCTCTTCTTTTAATACAGCATACGCCTCATGCTCGCTCGCATAAAATACACCATGATTATTAACAATATTCTGCAGCTCATAAGCTACAGCCTGGCTTATACTATCCCTTGCTTTCTCTGCAATCATTTCTCCACCTCGCTATCTTTTAAGAATTGCTCTGCTTTAACTTTCCAATCAAGACTATAGTTCCAGCCTTCTCCCCAAGTAACCCTTATGATGTTTTTAATAAGTTCTTTTGCAGTGGTGAGTTGTGCTTTAAGAGCCTTGTTTTTTCTTCTCAATTTGTATTTTTCTTCCATTTCAAATGCAAGTTCTATATCCATTTTTATTCTCCTTTTAAGAATTGCTCTGTTTCTGTAACTTTATGTTTATAAGGCACAAGATTTGGACTACCTTCTCTAAAATAATAAACAAACCATTTAAGAAGTTTCTTTGCTTTGGTGAGTTGAGAACAATTTGGTATGCAATAATGCTCTTCAATTTCTTTGGCTTTTAATCTACCTTCAAGTTCTGCTATCCGCTTTTCTCTTGGCTCGGCACTTGAAAGATAACCACGAATAAATCCGTCAAACTTACAACCGTACTCGGCTATTGATTTTTCTTCTGCTTCCTGTTTCAGTTCGTCTTTTTTCATTATTTTCTCCATTAAAATGGTATTTCATCCGGAATATTAAAATCCTGGCTACTGTAATTAGCTTCTGCCGGTGTGCTATTCTCATAAGTAGAAGCATCACTATAACTTGCTGCCGCGCTGCTATAACCTGCATCCTGCTGCTGGTCCTTAGCCTGGAAGGATCCTGGTGAGAATCTTATATTTTCAACTTTTAGCACTACTGCATAATGATTCACTCCATTTTCATCTTTCCATCTGTTCTGTTTTAAGCGGCCTTCTACTAATACCCAGCGGCCTTTAAGCAAGTGTTTGTGCATACTTGTTGCATAATTACCTTTAATAATGCAGTCGAAAAAAGAAGGAATATCTACCCAGTTACCCGCATCATCCTTATACGATTCATTATTCGCAATAGTAAACCTGCAGTAAGGTGTACCGTTTCCCCAGCTGCTTAGCTCTGCAGCCTTAGTTAGATTTCCTTCAACGATCCAGTGATTAATGCTAGACATAAGCTATTCCTCCTGAATAACCTTAAAATATTTTTTTGCTTCATGTAGTGCATCCTCATACCAGCTAAAAGCAATCAAGTTATCTGTTTCTTCATTGAATACACATCCATTCGCAAAATAGTTATCTAAATTAAAGTTAAGCTTATCCCATTCTGCTACAGTAATTTCTACAATTTTCATGCTTTCTCCTTTAAAAAGTTTTCTGCTTTATCTTTAATAGCATCATATTCGCTATAATCATAATCTACTCTTTTTTCCCAGGATAAAAACTCTGTTATTATCTCTTTTGCTTTTTTCATCTTCTGTGTTAATTCCAGATTTACCATAAAGCCTGCAGATTTACCTATCTTTTCATTTTCCTCACGTAACTTCTCATTAGTCGCCTTATAAAAATCTGCATCATTTTTGTAATGTACAATTTCACTTGCAGCCTTAACGCTTTCCTTTTCAAGTTTTACGATATACTCTTCAATCTGAATTGAATTAACAAAGCCGCGCCGCTTAAAGCCGTTACCTTCATAAAAGAAGTCCAGCATTTCCACCTTATCCTGCAGCTTCCTGTTTTTCTTTTTTTCCAGAATAATCTCAATAATCAAACATATAATCAGCCCTAAAAATCCGCCGATTATATATCCTATAGCTTCGCCCATACTCATTTCACGCCTCCTACACACATTCAAATAACTCCGGCTGGTAATACTTATCAAAAATATTCTCAGCTGCCTCATTTATACGCTGCTGGCTTATCTCATAAAAATGCTTATCCAATTCAATACCAATAAAATTGCGTGAATGGATCTTACAAGCTACTCCAGTAGTGCCGCTTCCCATAAATGGATCTAATATTGTCTGGCCTGTAGTAGAAGAGTTTTCTACAAGCGTTTCAATAATATTAAGCGGCTTAATTGTCGGATGCTTATACAACTTTTTATCCTTTGCGTTTATCGGCTGGTAAAAAACTGTCTTAGCTGCTTCATAACTCATAGGATTACAATACCCCCCCCTACGGAAGTATAGACAATACTCTTTATCTGTAAGATACTTATTATTAAATAGCGGCGTAGCATTGCTTTTATTCCATATAAGAATATCAAACTTGCAGCCATACTTGCCTACAAAAAAGTTTAGATACTGCGGTATCTGCTTATGATTACACCATATATAAATATTTATTTTCTTAAGCACTCTTACAAAATCTTCAAGTATATCGTCTGTAATACCTGCAGTAAGTACGCCTGCGGCAAGCTGATTATTCATATTCTGAATAGACTTAGCCAGCCGGCTTTTGCTTCCTGTGTCCGTCGATTCAATCAAATACGGCGGATCCGTAACAATAAGGTCCACTGAGTTATCTGGAATATTCTTAATAAGCTTATAAGCATCGCCATTGTGTAATTCAATCATAATTAAAACGGATCCCACTCCTTAGTCTGTCTTGCCTGTCTCCAGCTGCCGTTGATCTTTCTCATATACGTAGTAGGGTGCATTACAAAGTCGCTCATAACTGCGTATCTGTGATCGTCGTAAGCATGGTCCTCCAGCTTAGTATCTATATCTTCCGGATGATTCGGATTAGGTGTAAGTAACGGAATAGTCCTTATAAAACCTGTACAAGTATTAAATACCTGAAACATAGGTCCCATAACCGGCTGTCCGTCTTTTTCACCTAGCTGCACTTGCTGCTTAAAAATATCATCCACCATAACAAGCCCGTTTATACGGTCGTTGTTAGCCTTAATCATATTAAAGCCCACTTCCGTAAATACCTGCTCTATACTCTTCGATTCATCCTCAATCTTCTCATCAGTCCATATAGCAGGATCCGCAACCATATCTGTAATACCGTCTGTAACTGCATAGCTCCAGGCTTCTTCTGCAAGGGCCTTAGCGCTTTTCTTAAGTCCTACGTTGTATTCTCCCGGCGCGCATCCGTACATTTCGCGGTAGCGTATAATCCGGCCCATACTGTTTACAGCGTAGAAGCCGATGGAATAAGGCTTACTCCATCCCCAGTCCATACTGCAAAACTTAAACCACTTGCCTTGCTCCAAAGCAAAGGGCTTGCATACATGTATATCCTGTCTAAAGCTATCCAAAACTTGTCCCTCAAATACATTCCAGTCGCCATAGCGCAAAGCCCGCGCCAGGTGCGTCGGTAAACTCATAAGCCTTGCTTCATAAGCTGGATCGTTTTCCATCAAGATCTTGTTATCTTCCAGGCTGGAAGGAATAAAGCAGGCTGTGTCCCGGCTTACTTTTCCGCCGCTTAGCTCTGTCTCTATATAAAAAATCTTGTTAGGCACGTGTCCGTCCATAAAACGCTGCTTAATCCATCCGTGTCCTACGCCGCCAGGGTTTGCCGTTCCGCGTATATAACACGGCACTCCGTAAACACTTCTTAATCTGGACTTCATATAGGTCCAGCAATACGGGCTAGGATAGTTACCAAGCTCATCTATACCTATCCACGTGTATTGATGGCCCTGATAGTGTCCTACGTCCTTTTCGTTTTCCAGATAGCGCATCTTAAGCGTAGCGCCGTTTGGAAACTTCCACATATTGCTGCCGTTTTTCGTTCCCGTTCCGCAATAGCGTGCGCCTTGTGGAATAAACAATTCCTCTGCCCGCGCCTGCAGCTCTTCAAGCTCCGTAGTAGTTTTACGGAATAGAATGCCTTTCCAGTGCCGGCCATACTTTTCCGCGCCCTGCAGAAAGTCTGCAAGTAAGAAGTCCGATTTACCACCACCAGCCGCGCCGCCGTAAAACAATTCAGTAGCCGGGCATCTAAGCGCAAGCTCCTGCTTCGGCTGCGGCTTCCAGTACACTTCATAGCTCATCTTGCTGCCTTCTTCTTAGCCTCAGATATAGCTACAAAATGCTTACCCAGCTTGTTGTAAAGGAATAAGCTGCATTCCTCATTACTCTCCGGGCATCCGTTTTCTTTATTCCAGCCCAGCCTGCGGCATACTTTACAGTCCCAGAAAAATAAAAGCCCGTGCATAATCTCACTGCGTTCCTGCATCAGATTCAATTAAGCCTCCCGCCCGGTTATTCCAGGCCTCAATGCTGTTATCTTTCTCAACCATAGCCACAACTTTAAGCTGCTCTGCAACTAAAACTTCCGGCCGGATCAGATTCAGATACTTCAAGTACATCTGCATGTACTTAGCACGATCTGCCAGCGTTACCTTTACGCCCTGCGGTGTAACTTCAATCTGGCTTATACATTTCGCATACTCGCCCAGCTCTTCAATGCTCTTTACCTTAAGCCTTCCCCGGTTGTCTATAATCTCAGCCGGATTATAAGCAGCCAGCAGCATAAGGTCCTTAAGCAACTTATAGCCGTTCTTTTCGTCTAAGTCTGCCTGCGTATCTGTAAGCAGCTTAGATACTGCAGTCCTGATATAATCCTTGCTCAGTAATCTGGATGCAGCAGCAGCGCATACTTCATCGCTTCGCTCAGTTACCTTTCCGGTAACTTTATCCCGGTCCTTGTAAACGCTCTTGTAGCTGGCCGTAGCGTTTAAGAAGGTAAGGTCATCGGTGCAATAATGCAGCACAAAAAGCCTTTCTTTATGCGATAATCCTGTGTCCCATCTTCCGTTACTTTCGTCTACTTCCAGCATCACAATTCCGCCTTACTTAAAATATTTCAAAGCCGTGTTCAGATTCCTCTGCAGCAGCAGCTTCTTCTTCAACTTCTTTTACCTTGCGCAATTCTTCCTGCTCCTGGCTCTTCGCAATAAGAAGCTGCCTTGTAGCATCCGGCGCCTCCGGATCTATGTTATATTTTAAGCACTCGTTACTTACAGCGACACTAATTTGATCCTGCTCTGCCTTAAAATCAGCCTCAGCCTTTTTTGCAGATTCGATAAACTTGTTAGAAGCATTGTTTGTAGCAAGGATTTTCCCTGCATACTGCATAAGCTCCATCCAGCATCGCGTCTTAATCATATACGACGGAAGCAAGGCCTGGCCTTTCCAGTATTCACTGCGGCCGCCGTCGCACATCTTCTTAAACTCACTGCACAAAACTCCAGCCACTTCTACCGGCGGATTCACTTCATCACTTACGCTTTTTATCTTCTCGCATAAAGATCCCAGTGAATTAGCAGCCTTCTTCTTGTCAAAGCCTAAACAATTCTTAACAAAAAAGTCCTCCAGATAAGCGTAAAGCGCGCTGTCTGCATTCTTTTCAATGCTTCCGCTTGCTGCCTGCAACGCCTCTGCAGCTAGGGAAGTAGTTAGCCCATTGCCATTAGCGTCGTTAGGTGTTTGCATTTCTGTAGGTGTTTCTGTTGTTGTAGTTTTTTGTTCGGCCACTGCCGTATCTGTCTGGCAATTATCCGCTGTAGGGCGCTCTATACGCCCGGAAGCGGATAATTGCTGTATGTCTGTGTGTGTGTGTGTTGTCTGTTCCTCCTGTATTGTATTGTCTGTACTGTCTGTCTGTATGTTGACGACATTTTTTGCATTTTTGTCGTCATCCGGGCATAAAAAATCGCGGCGCGGCGCGGCTGTGGCGGCCTCCGGCGCGGCTGGTCCTGCTGCAGCTGCCTGCGGAATGTCGTTACATTTCCCCGCACGGCTTTCGGACTGCGGAATGTCGTTACATTTCCCCGCGCATCCATCTGCTGCAAAATCAGCCTGGCTGTAGTTAGCCTTTTTAGCACGCTCCTTAGCAATTTTATCTGCTACAATTCGCCTGCGATCTTCTGCAGTACGTATCTTTTTGTCTGAATAGGTCCAGTCTGCAATCTGCATAAGAGTAGTATCATCGCTTAAGCGGTATAAAATCTTATGCTGCCTCATAAGGTTAGCAATCTGAAATACCAGGGCGCGGCTCTTTACTCGCATAAGCCGCGCAAATATGATGCCATCTTCAAGATCAAATATGCCGTTATCGTCTGCCAGCTTCAAAGCAGTGATATAAAACATATACGGCGCAAACTTATATTCATCTGGCATAAAGGATTCTATATAAGTCATTTTATCGTCGCTCAGCAGATCAATAGGATACTGCCGCCAATAAACGTCTCTTAGCATTTTCTCTATGCTCCTCCTCAATTTTTTCGTATATTTCTTTTGTCATAATCCGGTAAAAAAACTTCATGCCGTATGGCGTTTTCTTTTCATCCTGAGATAAAAGATAGCCTCTGGCATCCAGATAATTTAATACAGAATAAGGATCGCCCTTAAAGCCGTATCTTCTGATTATTTTTGTTAATTCTGCCAGCGTGTAATATTTATGCGTAAGCTCTTCTGCAATTTCTGCTAAGGCCTGATCCGATAAAGGACACTGGCGCGGCTTGTATTTTTTCCGTAATTCACCATTCATCTTCATACTCCTTAAGCGCCGCATGGTTTATGCCGTCGCCGTAATCGTCGTCGCCATATAATTTATAGATTCCCCGCGCCGCCTCATACAGCGGATAGTGAAGTGATAAGGTAGTGATGACTTGCGACACTCCGGCGCGGCTTACGCCTGCAAGTGCCTGTATCTGCGAAAAAGTAAGCGGACCTTTTTCAAGCTCTTTAATTATTAACTTGTAGTCTACTTTTTTCTTTTTTTTCTTAGGTATCGAAAAGTCAAAATCAAACTCTTGTTGATACCAGTTATGCAAGTCTCCCACCACTTAGACTCCGGCTAAAACAAAGCCTTCTTTTCCCCGCCCTTAAGTTCCTGATGTAACATGGCTTCTTCCTGTTCTCTTGCATCAGCAGCTACAGTCTGTAAGAAGTTATCGTCGGTAAATACTTTATCTATGTAATCCTCAGCAGCCTGATTATCATTAAATACTTCTTCCCATTCCTTATCCGGATCATCTTTCTTTTTTTTCTCAGCTGCTTCTGTAGCCTGTTTTACAAACTCAGCTGCTTCTTTTTCTTTTGCTTCTACAAACTCTTTTGTAGTAAGATACTGATCGATCTGAGACTGGTTAATGTTCTGCTTAGCATCTTCTACCGGCATCTTAGCAAGCTGGTTAAAGAAGCCTTCGTTTGCAGCAAAATAAAAATCTTTCATACCATCCTCACCGATTACCGATAAGGCCATAGTTGCACGGAAGCAAAGTTCTTGCATTTCCGTTAAGTAGTTGTAGCGTGTCATAATCCACTCCTTAGAAAAAAAAAGCCCGTGATAACTTCCAGCTTGTTACCAACGGGCAATTAACTCACCAAAGTGAATCAGGAAGCTGGATCACCTGATTAACTCTGCCAATCAAGCGACTTTTTAACAAAATCACTTAATCAAGTTAAGTTAACATTACCACTACTTGACTACAATGTCAAGTTAAATATATTATGACAATATAATTTTTTTTTAATCCTTATCTAAAAATCCTATAATATTTCTAAAATCCTATTTTATAAAAACGTAGTATAATATTTTTTTATAAGAGGTGCGTTATGAAATCCAGCGTCATAAAGCATAAGGAAATCTTACCTATTTATGTTAAGGGCTTGTATAATCACAAGTACACTTTAAAGCAGGCTTCTGAGTCTACCGGTTATTCTATTGTTCATCTTTGCAGATTAAGAAAAAAGTATGAACAATACGGCGCTAAAATCTTTGAACATGGCAATAGCGGCCATATTCCTAAGAATAAAATTGATACTAAGCTGCGCCAGAAAATAGCCTGTATCTACTCGGCCCAGTATTCGGATGTAAACTTTAGCTATTTTCAAAAGTGCTTAAAAGAGTTTGAAGGAATAACTATAAGCCTTTCTACTCTGCGTAACATTATGAAGGAATATGGCTTAGTATCTCCGGAAGCGCGTAAAATCAAAAAGAAAAAAATAGTACACCGGCCGCGCCTGCGCCGTGATTGTGAGGGCGATCTGCTGCAGATAGATGGCACGCCTTTCGCCTGGTTTTACAAGTTCGGTGATAATACGCGCTATTGTCTTTCCGGCGGTATCGATGATGCTACCGGCAAAATAACAGGCTTATACTTTACTCAAAATGAATGCTTGTACGGTTATCTGGAAGTCCTGCGGCAAACTTGCAAAAGTTACGGCGTTCCCCGTGAGATATACTCTGATCGCGCTGCTATCTTCTGCTATACTCCCCGTGGCAAGATGCTTACACAATGGGAAAAATTAGAAGTAATGCACGAAAAAAGAACACAATGGCAGCGCATTTGTGAAGAGTTACATATACACCAGGTCCTTGCCTGGTCTCCGGAAGCTAAGGGCCGTGTAGAGCGCATGTGGCGTACAATCCAGGGCCAGCTTCCTATCTGGCTGTATAAGAATAACGTAAAGACTGTAGAGGATGCAAACAAGATAATAGCAAAATACATTAAGTCCTTTAATGATAGTTACGCTATTGAAGCAGCCGATGATGATAACTTTTATATAGATGCTCCGGATAACTTAAACGATATTCTTTGCGCCCAGTTTCCGCGCCGGGCCGATAGCCGCGGCTGCATAACCTTCCAGGCTACTACCTTCTACGCGCCGGATGCTCCGGATATAGCTCACCGTGATGTTATCTTATGTATAAATGAATCCGGCTTGTATATAAAGTATCTGAATAAATATTACCTGCTTAGACCTACAGAAAACTTTGTACGGCAAGTATACGGTGAGTTTATGCCGCAAGTAGTAGTCAATATTATATACCGGTATCTGTATGCTTACGGCAAGGAAATCAGCGCGTAGACATTATCGCAATGTCAAAAGCGTGGACCTTCTCGCAAACTTCGCGCTTCCATTGCGATATACGCGCCGGCGTTTTATGGTATTTGTCTGCAAGCTCCTGGATGCATAGCCCTGCTATAACATCGCATATAAAAGCAAAGTCCCGGATGCTTAGCGGGCTATCCTCCAGCTCTGCATACAATACTGATTTTCTTGTAGTCCGGATTTTTCTGTAAACATAAGCTACTGCAGGTGATTTTCTACACATATCTTCTCCTATAACTTTATAATTTAATTATAGGTTAGATATAGTTAAAACTGTTGCATGATTATCCGGTGATTATCACGTGATTACTCATCCTCATTCTGTGATTCGGCCAGCTTACGCTCAGGATATTCTGTAATATATTTTTGCAATAATTCCGCCTTGCTTTTACACAAGTTACGGCTCATTGCATTCTTAATAATCTGTGTTACTCTGTTTTCAGAAAAGTCTGTTATCTCTTTCTGCAGCTTACCTGCTGCAAGCTCTTCCAGTACAATGCGCTCATCATCCGTAAGCAGCAGCACGGCCTGTACCCTTGTTGCAAAAAGATACTTAGCCAGCATATAAAACAAGATGCAGTTTAATGCATTTATTCCCAGTGTCATAATTGCATACTGTTTAACTGCAAAAGATACAAAAAGATTTATTGCATATAAAATTAAAGCAGGCTTTTCTATTTTCTGATAACTGTAAATTGCAAAAAGTACAAAAAGAAAACTTGTATAATTAAAAAATCTATTGAAGTATAAAAGCACGTAAGCATATATCGCAATAGTAACTGCAAAGCCCTTCCTTAAAAATAATACTGTAGATGCAGCAATTAAAAAGCAAAAGCCGGCCCTTATATAGCACTGCCAGTAATCTGTAAAAAAGCTGTAAGCACAATGAAAAAATACTAATAAAACATGGATCAATATAACAGATAGCAATACTTTATCTGATTTAATAATTTGCAGTTTCTTTTTAAGCGTCATGCGCTCTATTGTATACTAAGCTACTAGGCTTATGCAATAAGAAGGGCCGCGCTTCCGGGTGGGTAAAGGGGTTAGGAAAGCACGGCCCTGAACTATTCTTTTTCTAGGTTATATGAGTAATTTACTATTCACTCATTTTAGGGCGGCTTATAATCCTCCCTGCCGTTTACTTCCTCCAGGGCTGTAACGGCTGTTTCTGTTTTATTAACATAATCAATAATAAGATTCCAATACCAATACGGAAGCATTACGCCATATACATGCAGCTCGCCGTCTTTGTCCTCTTCGGTAAGCGGCTCTACAATTCCGTCCTTTGGATAAGGGAAGCTCGGAAAGTATACGTTTTCAAGCCCCATTACCACCGGCACGGGTATTTCTTTTATCACCTCTTTCTGATTGCTTGCGCAACAGATCAAGGCCAGCGTTAAAACTATCAAGAGTATTACCACTATGCACTCTTTCATTAAGTTTTTCATCTTCCGCCTCCAATTCCGCCTTTTTCTTAGCTACAGCATTTTCTGCTTTCCGCGCCGCTTCCTGTACATTTGCACGGCGCTCTGCATCCTTCGCTGCAGCTTCCGCTTCTTCCAGCTTACGCTCAGTCTTAGCCTGCTTCATAAGCACGTAGAAAATAGCAGAAAAAAAAGCGCCGATAGCAGCAAGTGCTGCCAGGATCTTCTTAAGCATCTTTTTTCTTAACAATAAATAGGCCAATAATCATTGCAACTAGTGCAAAAGCTGCAGTAATAATTGAAGTCATTGTAGCTTCTGCAAAGCCTGCGACGGCGCAAAGGATGCCGGCAATAGCAAAAAGAATTACGCTTGTGTATTCTTTCCATGTCTTTTTTTCTGCCTGCTTCAATGTCTTAATAATAAGTGCAGCAAAACCAAAAGCTTCCAGCGCAATAGCTCCCAGCTGTGCCTGTGGAACTGCGGAAAGCTTACCGATGATGCAGCCTGCAATAATACAGAATACTGCCAGGATAGTAATAAATCTTTTCAATTTGTTTCCTCCTTCTTTATTCCTATCTTTTTTAAGAATGCTTCATACAAAAAAGTAGAAGCTCCTAAAATTAAAAGCCCATAATATACAGCCTCGCGCCAGGCAATGAACTTAGCCAGCGCCAGCGCAACTGAAACAACTGCACACCAAAATACACTAAGCCATATTTTTTTATGGTCGAATATCTTGATCTGCTTACCTGTTTTAGTTTCAACTGCAGCCTCGATTACGCCTGCAATATACATGCTGCCATAAACAAGCATAATTACAGCTGCAACTGCAACGATTACCGGAATAGGAACATAGTCCTTAACGGTATTTACTATTGTTGTAAAGTCCATAGACTTCCTCCTTTAACATTCAAAGTGCGGGCTGTCCGGAAGGTCCTTCCATCTGCCTCCCCACTTAAGGCCGCATCCTTCTCCGATCTCGCCCATAATATTCCATACTTCCTGCGGCGCATTCCACCACTGCCTTCCATTTTTTACCGGAACATAGTCCGCTGCACGCCCACTCATGTGATTACTGCGCAAAGTATTTGTACATACAGTCCGCGCCTCAACGTCGCCGATCTCATAAAGCCCGGCTGCAGCATAAAACTGCTTTACATATTTTACGTCCATACGGCCTCTAACAAAGTAGGCCATCTGGGTAGGCAAGTCGCGCAATGTTTCATTGATAGCAACTGATTCCACGCCCAGCTCTTTAAGTCTCAGATTGTGATTCATCTTCTCCCAGGCTTCCTGGAAGCGTGGTTGTACTGACAATTCAAGATCAGTAATCTTTTTGTGTATCATAAATAAACTCCTATTCCTTTTTGATTACTACGCGGCCGTCTAATAGCAGGTCCATCTTCGCATTCAATCCTGCAAGCTGTGAATTAATCTGCGATAAGGATCCATCCGATCGCGTCTGATTCTGTTCAAGCCGCTGTATTTCGCGCGTATTGTTTTCTATCTTATTCTGGCATACTCCAAAAGTAACGCCCCATCCCAGCACTGTAACAAGTATTGTTACTGCAAGCCCATAACTGATTTTCTTTTCTTCCATAAGCATCCCTTAATTAAGTGTAAGACACGTTAATTAAAAAAATCATAAACAACTAAAAAAAAGAGGAAAGTTTTTTAGACTTTCCTCTTAAAAACTGTGTCGGCGGTTATCCGCGCCCTCAGTCTTTTACATCATCTTAGCATGCAGCTTTTCTTCCCAGCTGTTAATCCAGTCGTTGTAAAGCTCGCTGTAGATGCCGTCTTTGTTGAAGCTCTCGCCATTGCTTACAGCTTCCTGCTCGGCCCTCATCATAACGCTGTCAATAGTACGCTTGCACTCGTTCATCTGGGCCAGTCTGTTTTTTGCACGGGTATACATGGCATTTGCAATAGCAGTATCGCCCTCGGCTTTAGCTGCCTCTGCATATCCTATAAGCATATCCGCATCTTTCAGATCGTCCATCTGGACCTTAAGAAGCATGCCGGCAATTTTCTTGTTATCCATGAGTTACCTCCGGATTACGCTGCCGGTGCTGCTGCAAGCTTAGTGTCGATGTAGTTTTCAAGCTGAGTAGTCTGAGCTACCTGTGATGCTGCAAGCTGAGCTACAAGGATTTCTTTATCCTTATCGCTTATCTTGTCGCGCAAAGCCTGAATAGTCTGATCCTGGATCAGCTGTCTTGTAAGCTGGCCGTCTGCAAGGATAGTAGCCTTAATGTCGCAACATGTGTTAGCCATTTCTCCTGCAAGATTTCCCAGGCTGTTCTGTACACCTGCAAAACCTACGTTCACGCTATTCGCCAGATTACCGATTCCGTTTCCGATATTCTGGAAGGTAATAGCGTCGTTCACGTCTGCACGTGTTAAAGCGCCCTGAACTGCAGCGTTATTAGCGCCGCCTCCCCATCCAAAGCCGCCGCCCATCATCATAATGAAAAACAAGATCAATATGATGATGCCATTGCCTTCGAGAAAACTTCCGTTTTCCATAATGTCTCCTTCCCGGACTTCATCGCCCGGATTTTAATTTATTTGCAAACACTGTCGCCAGTGTTTTAGCCTTGTTTAACATAGTAGGTGATACTTTCCCACTTGCCAGCATTTCATTAAGCATAGTCTGCGGATCTTTACCGGATGCCTCAATTTGTTTTTTGAACTGCATAAACTGGCTTACCATATCGCCATTTGCCATATTACGTCCGGCGTAATTTGCATTAGACTTGTTTTTCATATTCCTAAGCACTGTGCTTGCCATCTGCGATCTCCTTTACCATAGCTTTAAGCTCATTTACATCACCGGAAAGTTTATCAAACTCTTTTTTACTTACTCCGGTAGACACTTCTTCCTGTTCGATTTCTTCATACATAAAGCTGCGCGTAGTGCTTTTTCCGATCTCATCGCATTCTTTAATGTAGAATACGTCATCGTTAGCATCGATTAATACTACGCTTTCACCAGGATTCAAGTTAAAGCCTCTGGCCTCACTAAGGCCCGCGACTGTAATAACGCCGCGCTTAGCCGGCGCCTGCATTGTGTTAGGATTGTTACCGGTCATACCGGCAAGTAAAGATTGTGCAATAGTGTTATAGTCCATATCTGCATACCTCTTAGCTCCATAATAAAGCAGGATGCAGAAAATAGAAGTGAGAATAAAAGTAGATTTACTGTAATTTTTGCGTAATATAAATACCTATTTTCCGTAAAGCTTGTCGCTTGATAAGCGACACACTATCAATAGATAAGTTATAAGCATCCGCCATATCATACAGCCTTTCGCCTTCCAGCTCAGTACGCTGCACAATATCGCGCTCCTGTTTTGTAAGATTTACTGCATCCAGCAGGGCCATAACCTGCTGCCGATCCACGTTACTAAGCGCCAGCTTCGCCAGCTTTACAATTTCCGTTATCATAAGAATATTGTAAAGCTGCAAGCCGCGCCATAACTTATACAAAATTATAGAAACATTATAGTTTTATTTATTCTGTTATATATATTTCCGTAGGATCATTTGCACCAAGCTGTGTAAATAATGGCTCTTCATTTGCCTGATATATAAATACAATATTAGCGTTTAAATTGTTATCTCTTTTTATGGCTGTATAATATTTATTTTGATACTTTACAACACATGCTTTATATAAAGTGAGAGCTTGATTACCTGCAATTTTATTGCATGATATATCTGATGTATTATTTGCATTTATTGATGCTCCGTTTCTATAATACCCTACTGTATCTGTAAAAGCATACACACAACTTAAAGTATTTCCGTTTCCAGCTCTTGCAGAAATCAATAAACCATCAAAACGTCTATTCTGCGTTGTACTTGTAGAGGTAGAGTTGTACCAGGTTGTTATATCATGTATAAGAACATAACAGCGTTCACCTTGAATTGATAAACTAAGGCTTTTTGTCGACATATTTCCAATTATAGCGGCCACTGCATTCGATGTAACAGAATTCATATTATTATCTGTAACTTCGTTTACAAGTCCAGATTTGTCTGCATTGATTCTGAAATTACTGCCACTTAGTACCACCGGATTACCAATAATAACAAAATAAGTACCATCGTAAAGCAGTTCCATTGTAGTGTAGGCCTGCAGGTATTTGTACACTGTAGGGCTTCCTCCCAGGTTAGATGCCACAAAATTAGCAAGCGCTCCATCCTTTGGTACTTTTACAGTATAGTTTACAGAATTGTAAGTAAGCACAAGCGCCGTAGTAGTATTACTTCCGGTAAGATCAGCAGTAAAATGTACGCGTACAACGTTACCAGTCTTAAGCGGCGCGCCGGTTATAGTAGTACCGGAAGCAATAATTACCTGATTCCGCTTGTTAATCTCACTTCCGGCAATCTTATAGCTTTCGCCGTTAGAATGCGTTATCATAACTAAGTCGCTGTCTAAAATATCAGTAACACTACTCAGCGCTGGTATTGTTATCATCTTCTGCCTCCTGATTTTCTTGTGTATTTATTTCTGCTGCAGCTTCTGTATCTTCTGCTTCCTTCCAGCGATCAAACACGTGGCCCGTATTAGACTGCGATATAAACTCCGGCTTTTGCTCTGGAGCATCGCCCTTAAAGCCGTTATCAAAGTCATCCGCGCCGCTTGCAAACTCCGGAAACTTCGCTTTTAATATCTGATAAAACGGCGTAAATGCAAAATCAGCAGCCATAATAATACACTGCCGTGTCGTAGGCTTCTTGCCTTCAATACGCGCGCTTTTATCAAGCCAGCTCTGCACTGTAAGCACAAGCTGCACGCCTATTTTATCATCATTTACAATACGCACTTCCCGTAACTTGTGATAAGTAAACTTAGCGCCATATTCATTTTCAACCTGTTTATCTATAGCCATACTTAAATACTACCACCAGCCGCGCCTATAAGTCATAAACAATAAAATAACTTTACTTTTTAATTTGATATGCTTTATACTACAAGTATGAAAAGACTTATTATATTTTTATCAATCGTTTTATTTTCTGTTTCTCTTTCTGCAGAAGCTTTCAATCTTTTTTCCTGGACTGCATCTAAAAGTGATATTGTAAATAACTTATGCTCTAAAGGTTGGACTTATAAAGAAGATGCAGATAAATCTGTTATCAAGTTTTATCCAAAAGATAATACAGTAACTTTTAAGGATGAGCCTGTAACACAAGTATCTTTTATATTTAATAAACAAAATATTGTTATTGCACAAAATCTAACAATAGATGGTAATTATAATGCTTCTACTGCTTTTTTTACGGCAATGTGCATAGCAACAGATGATAAAGCAAAACTTATTGATTGTGATATAAGCAATAAAGATGGAGTAGCTGTGTACTCATATTTTGCTGAGCTTCAAGATTACAACAGTACCTATATGGTATTATGCTCTGACGATAAAACTATGTTAGGTATTATGTACACAATACTTTCTTATTAAGACATTGCTATTATTCCTGAAATATCATCAAAATCTTCTAAGTAGTAAACATTTGCAAGATTCCCGATATATCATTAAAACCCCTTAGCAATGTTACTACATAACCTGACGCCCAGGGGAAGTAGTCTATACTCGAATAATTCAAATAGTTTATATATTCCGACAATTCTGCTACTCCATCTTCCCCTATCCATAACGAAACTGCTCTATTTTCCATATAGCCCCAAATATCCACACATTGTCTAAGAAACTCTCCATTTACACGTGTAAAAGCAAAATGCAAAGGAATAATATTATATGTTTGATTACCATCACTACAACGAATATAACCACCACTATTAAAATAAAACTTATTTGATAAAGCATATTTATCAAAAAAGTTTTCTCTAGCTTGCGTACTAATTATTCCTCCCATAAATTGATCTACTCTTGCTTTAAATAACTCAATCAATCCTGTTTTATTTTTAAATTTATAGCTTCCTGGCCTAATACCAGTCATAAAAATTTTACCACTTAAAATACCATAATAAAAATCTATTACACCTGTTGTTACATCTAAAAGATCTTCTACATCAAACTCTCCTGTTATTTTTCCACCTGTTGCATTTACATTACCTGTAAAACTTCCACTTGTTGCATTTACATTACCTGTAAAACTTCCACCTGTTGCATTTACTTCACCTGTAATTTTAGTATTACCACCTATAACTACATCATAATTACTAAGCTCCGGATCATCCGATGCTACACCAATAGCAACTTTTCCGCCCAGGTGAGTTAATCCATTAGCATCTATATTTCCTTCATAATCAATATTTAATCCTAATCTATTAGGAACATACTGGCTTTCATCACTCTGAATATATCCGCCTTCACGTAAATAAATTATTTTAGTAGACAAGCTTTGTAATGTTGCATCATTTGCAAAAAAAGCATTAGCAAATATTGTAGAAAAGTAGCCGGTGCCAGCGACTTCGGATGCAAGTATATCAGCAAGCGCATTCATATAATAATTACGGTTAGCAGTATTATTAGGGTTAAGCTCTTCCCATTCTTCTAAGGTAGCATCCCAGCGATAAACTTTACCTTTATACCACGGCGCTAAGTTTCCGCCGGTATAAGTAAAATAGTCTCCATTGTTTTTATTTACCGGAATTGTACTGCTTGCTCCTAAATAGTGTGATACTTTCTCATCCAGCTGTGCCTGCATATTATCAAGCGCATCCTGGAATATCTGCGGAAGCTCGCCGGTTACGTTCAATACATCAGCAAAAGCAGCAGCATAACGCCAGTTACTTTTATCTTCTTCTACATACCATAAGCCGTCTTGTACATAATAAATATAGCCCTTATAGAATGAATGAATAATCCCTAATTCATCTTCATTAACATACAGCTCTTCATCATTTACAATAAGTACATCAGTCATTACAAAAGTGTCTGAACATAAAAAGAAGCTATCTTCTTCTGCAGCCGGAAGCTCATCCCTGGCGCCCTTGTAGTTTCCTGTACTTACAGATTTCCAGTGGCCGTCTACATACTGATACAAGCCGCCGTGATACAAAGCCGTCTCTCCTTCTTCTCCAGATTCGTTAAGACTTTCCAGTACACGGAAGGATAAAGCATCAAGTACGCCCTTAGTAATAGCCAGCAGTATAAAGTTTTCCAAAAAGAAGTAGTTAGAAAATAGAGTATTAAAAGCCGCGCGGTCCTCAATCGGCGTATCTGTACTCATATCATCAAACAATTTAAGCGTATCATAAATATAGCTTCTAAGCGCGTTGTAAGTATTTACATAGTCCTGCAGAATAGGATTCGTATATCCAAAAGAAGCAGCCTGCTGTGTTACGGCGCTGTAGCTCTGGCGTATATTTTCCATTTCGCGCTTAAGGCTCTGCTTTTCAACTGAGCTTATAACGCCGTCGGCGCTAAGGTCCTTCCAGTATTCTTCCTGCTGCTTTGCCATTAAAGCAGTATTCTTTTTAAGAGTATCTACGCTCTGCCTTATCTCGCGGATTCCGCTGCCGTCAATGTTCTCTAATACTTTCAGGCTCCTTACTACAAGTGCCTGATCCGCCATATTGTTCTCGTATGTTTTCATCCGCGCCTTCCTTACTCGTCGATTATATCACCTGCAACGCCGTATACGTCAGATACACCACGCTTAAAGTTTACATCACCTTCGCTTAGCGGCTTCCCTAAAAGCTTATTTATTTCCTTAGCGCCGCTTACCGGTGCGCCCAGATACAAGCCGATTCCCTCAGCAGTAAGCTCTGCAGCTTTTTCCCAGTTTCCTTTTTTAGCAGTAGTAAGAACACTTAAAAGCTTAGTAGCCGATGGTGTCATATCAGTGCCGCTTCCATAAAAGCCGCGCTTACCGGTTATAAGCTGATCCATGGTGTTTGTAATTTCACTACCCATAATCGGTATAGAATCTGTAAACTGTGTTGTAGAATAGTAAAGAAGGTTTCTTAAAGCCTGTGTCTCATCGTCATCATCGTCGCCGCCTATACCTTCCATAACTGAGTTCATAAAGATGCCGGCGCAAACATAACCGATTACTGTACCTGCAATGCGTGTAAACTCTTTATTCTTTACAGCATACGGCATATCGTAACGTATATTCTGCCAGATAACATTTAATGAAGTCTGGAATTGTAAAAATGCTTTCATAGCTTCGCTGCTGTTTTTGAATAACGGCGCAAGATCTGTAACGCGGTTAGATGGCTGGCATTGTCTTGTGCAGTCATCTGCATAACGTACTGCCTCAGCTTCAATATCTTCCAGCATTTCCTTACGGGCCTGTGCTTCCATCTGCTGTGGATTTAAGAATTCGCTGCTTGTTACATCAGCATACATATTGCGCTCTTTAAGCTCTGCCATTTTAGCCTCATAACGCGCATTACTTGCATTCTGCAGCTGATTATATTTCTTTTCATAACAAGCAAGCCATCCAGGTGCTACACAAGCCCAGTCTATAAGTTCAAGGCCCTGCATACCAAGCTTACTAAAATTGCTCCATCCGCGGTCCAGCTTTGTCTTAGCATTGTCTGCCATTTCGTCTATAAGATCATTTACCGGATCCATACGGCGCATCTTCATAAATACGGACTTTTCTTTAATTGCCTCGCGCATTTCCGGATTAAACGTAAACTTAAGCGCTGCAGCTGTATACTCTGCCGGGTTTACAAACTGCATATAAGGCCACGGGCTAGTTAAGCCCTGCTTAATGATAGCGCTGGCTTTCCATCCTAAGTAAGCTGGTGCTGTCTTTCCTCGCAATACATGCAGCCATTCAGCGCCGCGCTCACGGATGCGGCCGGCGTTCGGATTCGCAACTTCATTTATATACTCATCAAGATACTTTAATGCTCCAGTGCCATAACGTGATTCTATAAAGCGTCTTGTATAAGAAGCATCGCGGCTCTTGTAAATTGCATTAAGCTGTCTTACATAAGGTGCATAAGCAATAAAATGCTCAGTACGTTCTATGCTGTCGGCCCATGTTCTAAATAATCCAGTCTGTACCGGCTTCTGATTAAGCGGACTGATATTAACACGGCGCTGTGTCATGCCTCTATCGGCCCACTGTTTTCCTACTCCGGCTGCTCCCAGTAAGTCCTCTCTTACCTTATTTTCGTTTGTATCTCCGTTAGATTCACGGCGTACAAGCGGCACGTAAGCCTTTACTCTGTGGACTGGCATATTAAACTCATTGATAGATACTTCATTCATGCGGCCATACTGCTCTGCATAATCAGCTTCTATTACATCCATAAGGGCCTTAAACTTAGAATTATTTTCTAAGTAGTCATTTGCAGCCGCTAAAATAGCTCCCCATTTTGCATGGCAAGCTGCAATATAGCGGCTTGTTCCCGGTGTCTTATCAAGGAAGCCTGCAGCCTGCTGCTCTTTCTGTTCCTGGGTAAGAGTATCATTCTGCAGCGCGTCTAACATATCCTTATCCATCTGCTGCCAGCTTTCTTTTTCTTCCTGGCTAAACATATCGCTAAGAACATTACCAAACATAAGCGCATTACGGCTGGTAGCTGCATAGTCATCATTAGCGTCAAGTCCGAAAAGTCCCTGCTGTAACTTCTTCTCATCCTCTACAAAGTCTTTATCAGCAGCAAGGAAGTAAAGCAGTTCATCTACAGTAAACTCTGTATCTAATACCTTAATGCTCTCTGCAAGCTCGCCCTCAGTAATGCCGTTTTCTTTCATTACAGCGTATACCTTTTCAGCTCTGGCGTTCATACTGCGCTGCTTTTTGTTGTAGCATTCATCTTCCATACGGTAAAGCATACGTACATTTTCGCCTTCGCTCTGGCCGTCAAGCATACGTGCAAAGCGCAATACGTTCATATCAGCGTATGAATGAAGCAGCCTGTTAAGTTTTGCAATAGGTCCCTTAGCCTTAGCTGCCTCAGTTCCTTTAAGGTCGCTGCTTAATCCTAAGATCTTTTCAATCTGCTTCTGCTTACGCTCCTTTTCTTCCGGCGTATCGTCGTCATTGATAGTAATTCCAGTTTCCTTAATGGCATCCTCAATACGCTTGCGGATGGCTGCAGCTTCTCGTTTTCTTGCTTCATCTTTAGCTGCCTTAAGGTCGCGGCCCTCTGTATAGATCTCATCAATACGCTGTGCAAGGCTTTCAAGATCCTCAGTAGTCCATTCACTAAACGGCATATTTACGATCTTATTAAACATATCCGCGCCCACTGCATCCTGCACTAAGCGGCCCAGCTCTTCATCATACTGCAATCTAAATGCAGTCTCAGTTACGTTATGCTCGTTTCCATCCTTGTCTTTATAGGTCTTAGGCTCGCCGGTCTTTTCGTCGTATACAGTCTTGTTGTATTCTTCCATACCTATATCAAGGTCTATAGACTCTTCGCGCTCCTTAGCAAGCTGCAGCAGATTAAGATCCCTTACCCAGTTTTCTTTAGGAAGGTAGCGGATAGCTGCCTTGCGGTCCTTTGCGGTCCAGCTGTCAAAGTCTTTAATAGTTTTAAGCTCTTCCAGCTTTTTCTTAAAATCTGCAAAAGCCTGACTTGCTTTCGTATTCTTGCTAAGATAGTTCATTATTTTCTCTTTATAATCACTATCTGTAACTATCTGCGAAATAACGCCGCGCAAGTAAGGGCTGTCTATTCCTATAAAGCGGTTTACGCCGCCCAGCAGGTTAGGCTCCAGCATACGCTGTATAGCTATAACAGTCTTAGCGCTTTCATAGTCTACGCGATTAAATGGCACTCGGCGCATAGCTTTCTTTACAAGCTGTATGCGCATCTTCTTTACTTCTGCAGTAAGATTCTTTTCTTTCTGCTTAGAGTTCAGATCCTCGCGGATTCCGGCAAGCTGCTCCTGGCGGTCCAGTGCTGCCTGTACTTCTGCACTGATAGTAATAGAGTTTCTGAGGTCGTTATACTTTCTGAATAGCTCGTCGTAATTTGCATTAAGATTCTGAGTAATATATCTGTATTTCTCAGTAATCTTAAGGCCCTTTGCAATCTTACGGTTAATTTCTGTATTACGGCTGTTAAGTTTTCCCTTAGCCAGTAATAACTGCTCATGCAGCTTAAGAAGGTCGCGGCGCTCTTTGTCTGCAATTCTCTGGTAGTCTGCCTTAGTTTCTTTTTCCAGCTCGTTATACTGGTCCTCTTTTTCTTTAATCTGCTTAGTAAGGCTCTTAATATAAGCGTCTAACTCGTCATCAAGTTTAAGGCTTCCGCTTCTGATCTTAGATGCAATTTCTTTATTTGCAAGCTGCTCTGCAAGCTGCTTACGGCGCTCCGGACTCCATCTGGAAATATCATCATTAGGCTTTACAATATCGTGATATTTCTTAAGTTTCTTATTAAGGCTTGCTGTAATGCTGTCCTCTTCTGCAACTGCATACTGAGGATCATTCATAATTTCAGCGTAAAGCGCACGGAAGTCGCGGGCCTTAAAGCTGTCTGTCATTTCTCCTATAAGGCGCTTGCGTAAGCCTTCGCTTATTTCGTGTCCGCCCTGGATGCGCTTAAGCGCTGTCTGCCAGTTATAGTCACTAAGAGTAATTCCAATAAAGTCTTTAAGCTGCTCGATCTTTTCGCGCTGCTTAGCGCCTTCCTCATCTTCTACACGCTGCCATTCGTCGCTGTTCAAGTCTATGGCATCAAGCTCTGCAACTGCCTGCAGGAAGTTATCAACCATTTCCGGATTACTTCTTATCATTGTAGTAAAGAGTGCATCAACTGCGCGCGGTAGCATTCCGTCTTTTTTGTTCTTAGCCTCTACAGCTTCTTCGTTCTTTTCTTCCTCAGTCTTTACACCGTTAGAAGTCTCCCAGAAAGTCTGATACCATTGTGCGTCTGCATCTCCAGGAATAGGGCTTACTTCGTCATCCGCGTGCATAACTTCGCAATACTCCATAAACTCCTGCCAGCTGTCAAAATCCTGCGCTTCGTTCATAAGCTCAGCATTAGTCTGGAATAAAAGTTTATCCACAATCTTCGCATCGTCATCATTAAAGATAACATAGTTATAAGCATTTTTTCCGCCGCCGTGGATCTGTCCTGCCTTATATTTAATACCGGCATAACCTAGTGAATGTAAGAATTGTGAAGCTGCCTTGTCGCCATTCTTCTTATAATTATCACTTGTATTAAAAAGATCTGAAAGTGCATGATATAGATCCGCGCCAGTATTATGATACTTTCCGCTATCAGCATCATAACGATAAGCGGCCCAGCTTTCTGTAAGGTCATAGCCCTTTGACATAAGGACTTTTTCTATATCGTTCTTTGTCTTTTTAGTAACCTGATTATCCCAGTTTAAATAACCTTCATCCGGTATTTCAACTGTATAAAGTTGTGTTTTAGATTTTACAAAGCTAAAATCATCCATTGTAAAAGTAGGATCGTCTATAAGCTTTAACATTTCATTTGCAAAATTAACTGGCTCATCTCCGGCCTTAGCTTTTTCAATAGTATCATTTATAGCTTCTCTTACTTCTTCCTTAACCTTATTGTAATCTTCATTTGTAATCCGATCCCCATACTTATATGTTTTCATCATAAGGAAGTTATAAAGTGATTTTTCTGGGCTATATTCCAGCTTCTTACCTTTATAATGCAATTCTGGCATAGGTCGCTGTCTTTCTGCATAATCTCTTGCAATATCTTCGTTATCAGTAAAGTACGATCCATATCCAAAAGACATAGATTTTTCACCAGTAAAACCGTAGTTTTCTGTATCAAACTTATCAAAATCCGCGCCAGATCCGTGATATACTTCCTGAAATAAGATAGATGGATTTTCCGGATCAAAAGCGCCGCTGTTATCAGTAGCACTTTTAATCTGATTAGGCCTGAATACAATATAGTGAGTAGTGCTAGAATCAATGTTCATATTCTTAAACTTCTCACTTACACTTGAATCAATAATGCCATCATAGCCCAGTGCTTCTGCAACTATTCTAACTATGTCATTTGTAGCAAAGCCGTAATTATCGTCGCTCTCGTCGTATACTTCAATGCTGCCATCATTAAGGGCTTCTTTAAGATCTGCAAGTGTTCCATAGTCATTGCTTACAAAAAACTCGTACACTTTACTTGCAGCTTCCTCAGCTCCATAATAACCTGAGTTTAATATTGCATTATTTACTTCTTCAAGTTTATCTGCCAGTGCATTATCACGCTCTATATAATAAGTCTCTTCATCCTCAAAATCTTCCTCAGATATATCAATACTTTCCCATATATCTCCTACAATATCTGTAGCGTTATCACCTACATAGACTGGATCCTGCATAGATAAGTAAACTTCAAACAAGTTATCGTCTACGTATAACTGGTCGCGGGCCTGCTGTTTTGCTTCTTCATAAGATAGATCTTCATTATCCTGCTGCAATCTCTCTGCAAGTCTATCTACCTTATTCTCAAAGTCCGGTCCGCCGCCTTCGTAGTTATCTGATACATCGTAATCATTATCAGTAAAGTAGAAGCCCTTTCCAAAGTCGTTCTCTACGTTAGCCTTACTCTTATCAAATACATCAAACTTGCCGCTATAAGTTCCATGATAAACTACAAGCGGATCTCCCTGCTCATCTTTTACCTTAGAGTCCTTAAACCAGTTTTTGAATGCAGCTATACGTGTCTGTACCCACTGATCTTCATTAAGGTTAGTCTCTTCGCCGTTCGGCGCCTTCATCCATTCGTCGGTATTTTCATACTGCTTACGGACTTCTTCTGCTTCCTTTTCGTTTACAGTTAATTGCCCTCTACTGCTGGTGGTATCAAAAAAAGTAGGTGGCTCATCTACTACTAAATGCTTAAGATCTGATTTTTCATTTGAATATGTAGTTACATCGCAAAAACGTAATATATTATTATTTTTACTTATAAAATCAAATATATCTGCTTTATCTGTAATTGCATAAGAATAACAAGTACCCGCTTTTAACGCTGTATCTTCCAGTGTTTTTCGTAACTCTTTAACTTTATCTGTTGTAAATAACTCTTCTGGAATATAAGCAATGCTTGTTATACGACTAGAATAATTAGTAAAAATTACTGGAATTGTACCAGCATCTACGTTATTTAATTCATTTGCTATAGCATTAAGATCATCTGCATTAGTGATTAAACGATTAAAAATCTTTTTATGTTTTTTTGGTGTTTTAAGTAATTCATCCTTTTCATTACCTGAAATTGTATGATGAGTCCATACAGATCCATCTGTATCGCTATCAATGTTTAAGTTATATGAATTATGATCTAATATCATATGACCTAAATATATTGAGCTTTTTCTTAAGAATTCTGTTGTTTGCTCATCTAATTTTGATTGCTGTATATTTCCGGAAGGATGGTTATGTACAAAAACAATTTTACAATTTGTATCATACGCTTCTGTAGCAATACTATTTATAAAATCGATTTGCTCTCTACTTGTTTCGCCTTGCCATATTTTAGTTACTCCTGGTAATTTAGCAGTTACGGCATATTGTTTTTTAATTTCTCCGGTAGAATCAATAAGAACATATCTAAAAGTCTCAAAAGACTTATTTCTGAATATATCAAGTATTTCTCGTAATTGATCCCAGCCGGTTTCTGTAGGTCTTGCAGAATTATCTAACTCTATTTTTTTACCGACAATTTCTGTTCCTTTGTGTAATTTGAGGTCTTTGTATATGCTCCATACTTTGGTGGATCCTCTATTATTTGCGGCATTTCCTTTGATTTTGTCATTGAGTAAAGATACGGCTTTTTCTTTGACTTCTTCATCTGCATATTCATCATAACTAGAGTTTACAGCAAGCTCCATATTTTTTCCAGTTTTTTCTACTTCTTCCTGGAATAACACGCGCCTCTTTTCATTAAACTTCTGTAATGCAGCCTTAGTAACTTCCTCGCGGTTTCCAGCCTGCGGATCATATTCCTCAATCATAAGGCCTTTTTCTGCCAGTGTGTCCTTAAGGTCCTGAGCTGTATTAGAAGGAATAATAGCGCCTGCAAACTCATTCAGCTCTACCGGCCTTGTATACTTAGTCTCAAAATATTCAGTAGGCATTGTGCGTAATGCTGTAGCAAAATCAAGGATCTCCTGCGCAAGCTCGTCTGTCATGTGTACGCCGTAGTCTTTATATTCTCGCTCCAGATAGCCGATCGGATCTCCCTTGCCATAAGTAAACGCTTCTTCAAAGCGTGCCGCGCCGGTATCAAAATCGTTATCGCCGCGCAATGCTTCTATGATATTATCAAAGCGCTCATTATATTCTGTCTTAATTTTCTCAAACTCTTCACTTGTAACAAGTCTGTCGCGTGCCTTTTTAATCTGCTGCAAAGTATTAAAGCGTGGTGTAAACTTCGCTCTTGTACTTCCCAGTCCATAGTAAAAACTTTCGCCGCCCTGTAGTTCCTGCTGTCTCATATATTTTGAAACATTTTCAAGAGTATGTGCAAGGTAGCGTCTGTTTCCGGAAGGTGTAAAGCCGTTAAAGATCTTTTCTTCTTTTTCGATTCTGTCGTAAGCATCCTTAGCCCATTTCTCAAAATCCGGATCATTTTCTACAAGCTCGCTGGCTGCGCGTTCTGAGGCATAATGATCTACTTCACCAGCTTCGCGCATTTCTCTTTTAATCTTGTATACCCAGCTATCACCTATACTAAGATATAAATTGCCATCCTCCGGATCTGTCTGCTTTTCTATAGTTTCCTTTGCAAGTTTAAGCTCTACCTTTGCAAGTTTAAGATCCTCTGTAAAATCATCTTCTGGATATTTTTTTATAATATCTTCAAGCTCAGCAATCTTATCTTCATACTCTTTAAGATACTGCTCTGTATAAAGTTTCGTGTATGCCTTTTCGTTGTCCTGATAATCTCCCAGCTCTTTTACTTTAGCCTTAAGCTCATCAGAAAACTCAGATTTATTGTATTTAATAAAGTCTGTATTTCCCTTATCAGCAAGATAAGCAGCAGCAAGCGGGGACCATTTATAGTCAAAATTGCGGTAGCTTTCCTCAATCTTGTTTACAAGCTGTGCTGTAAGATGCCTTTTATAATTCTCGTTTTCAATACCATGTAATAAAGCCTCTGCCTTCTTCCAGCCTGTAGCTGTAACTGTCTTTTTAATATCCGGATAGCGCGGGCTATAAATATCCGCGCCGTATGTTCCCTGGCTGCCGTTTCCTTTTTCCAGCATAAAGTTATATGGAATAAGGCTTATATCTCCAAAGTTAGTAAAGCTGTTTTTCTCAGTATCTACAACGGCCATAGAAGGATTAGCAAGTCCGCCCATCTTTACAGCATGGCGCAAAGCATCCTCGCTCAGATTGTGGATGCCGTACATAGTAAGTTTATCCTGGAATAAAAGATCCTGCGCCTTTCTTGTTGCTTCTTCCAGGTCCTTGTTGTAGTTCTGTACATCCTCAGTCTCTTCAACCTTTACGCCGATCTTTTCAAGCTCAGCCTTAAGTGAAGGTGTAACTGTGTTATCTGGAATTGCAATATCTGTGCCATCCAGCATTTCCTTAATTTTCTGTGCTACTTCGCTGTCTGGAATAACTCTGTCAATCTTACAATAGCGCGATAAAATTACCTTGCGTGGATTACCAGCCTCAGCCAGCTTGCTGCTTACCGGTCCTGAATGCCAGTCCATTTCACCTACAGCATCCTTTGCGCGTTCTGCTTTATATCCACTTGTAAGCTCACTTGCAGGCACTTCAACTTCAACTGTAACAAGATTAGGTCTCTTATAAGCCGATGAGAATTGATCGTTAAGCGGGCTTCTTGAAGTATGCCAGTATGGATTATATGCGGCCGGTATTTTAGTTAAAGCCTTGCCACTACTATCCTTTCCGCCCTTATCCAGTACAAACTTCCATTTAAGATTTCCATCTTTATCTACTTTCTGCTTACCGGTCTTTTTATCAATATCCGGTATAGCAAGCTCCGGATTCTCATCCGCCTGGATCCAGTCTCCGGCCTTTGCAGATTCAACGCGCTTGCCTTCTACAACTGTAGCCATAGGCGGATAGTATTCGCCATCTATAACCTGCATAGCGCGATATACTTTTATTGTAGGCTCGCTGTTAAGTTTCTCCAGCAGCTCCGGATCTGTGATAGTCTGGTAGTGTAATTTCTGCTGATCTTCCTGAGATAGTAATTTACGCTTTTCTTCTGTATCTGCTATTCTATTATCTTTACGTTCAATAGCATCATACATAATACGGCGTGCAACATTGCGCGCTTCAATAATTCCTCGATCTTGCAGTATTTCGTTAATACGATTTCTTAATGATACAGCATCATATTTTACATTGAGCTTCGTAGCTTCCATAGCTTTCTGCATACTGGAAACAAGTTCATTTCTTTTATTATGTATATCTAAAATCTTATCATTAAACTCTTTACTATTTTTTGCATATTCATAAGCCTGAATATAATATTGTATTCCCTCTGTTAAAGCACTCTTAATGCTATTATCACCTTCGATCCCTGATAAGGTTTTTGTAAAAATAATAATTCCGTCTTTATCTATATCTACACTCTGATTACTTGGTGCTAAACTAAATCTTACATTTTCATCTTTTATAGATGGTATAAGCTCATATAGTTTTTCTGCATCATAAATATCTTTTACTTTAAGATTTCCTCCTGTTTTTGCAGCTTTCAGTATTGCTTCTTTATTTATAATTTTATTTACACTGTCGTCTGTTTCATATTTCCATTCTCCCGCGCCGTCTTTTTCCCAGCTGGTTGCATATCGTATCTGTTCTGCTCCGTCTCCATTTTCTTCTAATATTACAGCTAATTTAAGTTTATCAAGTATCTGTTTTTTAAGATTACTTTCTGCCATCTTCTGTATAGCAGGCTCTCCTATAAGCTGCGACAATAAAGCGCCTTCATTCTGGAATAAGTCATAAGGAACATAAGCACTTTCCGCAGCCTCAGTAGTAGCCTCAGCCTTATCTACAATCGTGCTGCTTTCGTCTTTAAGTGTTTCTGCAACTTGTTCTTTCTGCTCATCAGTAAGATTAGTATTCTCCAGCGCATTATCAATAGCGTTATCTGTTTTCTCAGTTTCATTTGTAACCTCGTTTATTCTGTTCTCAGCCTCAGCCTGCTGTGCTTCTACGCTCTTTTCTTCTGTAAAGTCTGTACCTTCTGCTGCCTCTTCGCGCTCTGCCTGGGCCTGCTTCTTAGCCTGTTCTTTTTCTGCTTCCTTAGCTGCCTGCTTTTCTTCTGCCTGGCGTTTAAGGTTAGCCCTGTACTCGTTTTCATTTTCCTGAGCTGCCTTAAGTGCCTTTGACATAATTGTGTCATCGCCATCCAGCAGCTTGTTAAATACACTTTCAATCTCCGGTGTAAAATCAAGATGATCTTTCAAGCGGTTATAACAATCTGCAATAAACTCTGCAAACTTCTGGAATATATTTTTCATCTGCTCGCTTTCAGCCTTACCAGTTTCCAGCCAGTCCTGGAAGCCATAAGCAAAAGCCTCAGCCGATGACATTTCGCGGCCATCCTTAAACTTATAAGTAGAGTTAATCCAGTCGCCGCCTTGTACATTAAAAGCAGCTTCCGCTTCTGTCTTAAGGTCTCCGTCTAACTGATTCTGGAATACATGCGCCATTTCGTGCGCCCAAGTAGAAAAGTCTGCATGTTCACCGGCATAAATTACAGCCTTAATCTGCTGTCCCACTTCGCGCCAGTTAGCCTGTGCAACTCCCTGATACATTCCGCCGGCTTTCTTGTTTACATCTTCGCCCTGTGCAAGGGAAGCGCGTGCAAAATCCTCGCGGCTTCCAAATATCTGATTACCAAAAGTTTTGTTAATATATTCTGCAAGGCCCATATTCATACGGCGCGCTGCAGATTCAATAAGCGTAACGGCTGCTGCCAGCTGCTTATTTGATAGTTCTGTTTTCTTAAAGGATCCATCTGCCTGTTTTGTATAATTAAAAATATTGTTGCGGATCTCTTTCATAGCCATCTTCCGCGCCTGGATATTATCAAGCTCAGTAGTAGAGTAGTAGTTAAGGCCGTTCTTTGCTCCGGAAGGATTAGCCTCTATAAGGGTCTGCTTCTGTTCCTGCATTTCTGATCCGGTAGCATTCCATTCAATATTTACATCCGGATGCTCGCGCGCAAACTCATCAAAAGCCTCAGCGCGCAATTTATCGCGGCCCTCAGTCATTTTGAAGCTGTCTATAGTAATATTGCCATCTGCATCCTGAGAATACTTAATATAGCCATAGCGGTTATTCTCGCTCTTAGTCTTATCACCTACAACGAAAGTTCCGCCAGTAACATTGCCTTCTTCATCTGTACTTACATCATCGGAAGTATAAAGCCTACCTGCTTCATTACGTGCTACACCCTCAGCCTCTATAGTGCCTTCTTCATTTTCTGCAGGTGCTTCTTCCGCGCCCTCTGCAGCATCACGGCCCTCTGCTATTCTTTTTGCCTCTGCTGTAGCTGCGGCTTCTACACGTGCCTGGCCGGTTTCCCAGGTAGTTTTCTGAGCGCTCTTCTTTTCTTCGTCGCTCATACCTTCCCACAATACTGAGTCATCAGTAAACTTGTTAAAAGTCTCCTGTGAAGGTGTAATCTCTGCAAGTTTTCTTACGTTTACAAACTCTTTAATATCAGCTTTTACTTTTATTGCAGAAGTAGGTAAACCTAAAACAAGCGATCCCATAACGCCGCCACGGAAGTTCTCCCAGGCATCGCGTGCAATAGTCTTAGCATCAAGGCCCTCAATCTCATATCCGCCAAGCTCAGCTGCAAGTGCATCTGTACCTTTTTCAATAAGATCCTGTATAACTTCCTCTAAGCCTTCTTCCGCATTTTCCTTTACCCATTCTTTACCCATTTTAAGGGCAAGTGTTTTGAAAGTTCCATCATAAGCAAGCCGTTTAAATACATTGCCAGTTATCTTATTTTTTACAGCCTGGCTTGCAAGATCTCCTAAGCTGCTTTTACCAAGTGCGCCTGCAACGTTACCAAGTGAAGTCTCTACAAGCGCCTCTAATCCACCAGATAAAATAGCAAAGCCTGCAGCGTCTCCTACGTCGCTTCCAGCCTGTCTGAGTCTCATATATTCCAGGCCGGCTGCATTATCCATACCTGCAGCAAAAGAAGCAGCAGTACCTAAGCCGCCGCTAAGAAGTCCACCAAGTAAGCCTACGCCTGCAACGTAACCTGTATAAGGTGCGCTCTGCGCTCCAAACTTCAAAGCCTCAATAGCAAAGTTTCTATCTTGTAAATCCTGCAGGCCTACATTTTCCTGTTCAATGGCTGCATATTCTGCCAGCATATCATCAAGAGTCTCAACCTTGCCGGCAAGATAATTGTTATAATCAGTCTTGCCAAGCATTTCGGCCTTCATAATCTTACTTCCAAGTCGGCCCAGTTTAAGAGTATTTGCGCCAAGTTTACCTGAGTCTACAATAGCCTTAAAATTAGACTTAGGTGTAAAGTTATAACGGTCTCCCCATAAAGCAGCGTTTATCTGTTCAAGATTCTGATAAGCATAAGCTACCGGCATGTCATACTGCTTATTAAGCTCCATAGCACAAGCCCAGCGGTATGCTTCATCTTCCGGCACATCTGCATTAGCAATCGCGTCTTTAATGATGTTGTAATCTTCCTGTGAGATATTTACGCTGTAGCGGTCAAGGTCCTGCTGGTATTCCGCATTAAGCTGCTGCCGGCGTTCGTTTTTCTGACTCCAGTATTCATTGCGTGATTGTGTGTGTACGTTCTGCTGTGAAGGGTTTTCATAATCGCCGTTAAAATCAAAAATATCTGACATAAGTATTACTCCTATATCAGATATTTTATAAGATTATTTTTTATACGACATAAACTCTACGGCTATTTTGACTGTATACTGTTAAGCCATTTCTCTGCAGCTTCCGGCTCTTTTTCCATCCAGTCCAGAATAATACGCGTTTTTTCATTAGCGCGCAAGTGCTTCCAGTAAGTCTGATTAATAACCTTTTCTTCGCCTTCCGGATCTGTGTAAGTAAGTTTCTGCTCTTTGCCATTTTCGTCTGTATAAGTAAATCCGCCTGCAGGGATGCTTGTATTTTTCCAGTTAGTTTTATTTACGATGCCTGTAACTTCTTCTTTTGTCCGCTTAGCAACGGCCTTGGGTGAGTCGTATTCTTTCTGTTGTGATACTGTCTTAACCTGTTCCCAGTTGCCAGCAGTACCATTTTTCTTTTTCTCCAGAATAATACTCTTACCATCCTCTGTCCTGAATCTGTAGTCTACGCCGTCAATGGTGTATCTTCTTCTTGCAGTAATATCGTTTCTTCCGTCTGATTCGTAGTGCATATCAATTTCTGCATCTGAAATATCTTTACCAGTCTGACTCTTAATAAGCTCTTTAATTTCGCTGCGTTCATCGTTTTCAAGTCTTGAAAGTCCTTCCTGCAGTGCATAAGGCACTTCAACGCCGTTAGCCTTAGTATAAACAAGATCCGGATTCGCATCGCGTTCCTTCATAGCCTTAGCCATACGCGCCTCTTTGCTCTCGATAACGCCTTCTTTATAGTCGCTAAGTGTTTTAATACCTTCGTAATCTTTACCAAAGTATTCCTTATAATCTTTCTGCTTTTCAAGTACGCCGCCCAGATTTGCATTTATAGCACGTGTTACACGTGTTTTTATTTCTTTTTTTGCTTCCGGTCCAGCATTCTTTATATCCATATCAAAAAGAATATCTTTCACAATATCAAGAGTAGAGTTCAATTCTTCTTCATATTTAGTCTTATCATCTTTTGTGTTTAATGTAGTCTTTATTACATTTTCTGCATAATTTACTACATCCTGAAAGTCCGGCGGCAAGTTCTTGCTTGCATACTCTAAAAACTTTCCAACCTTAGGAAAGTCTTTTTCTACATCTACAATACTTGCGTTATAGTTTCCAGTAACCTGTTTGTATTCATCCAGTACATCGTCTTGAAAGTCCTTCCAGGCATTATATACAGTAGTAGTATCGCCATTTTTAATAGCGTTCATATAAAAGTCAATATAATCCTGAGGATCCATTTTATTTGCAGCAGCTTTTCTCTGGCTGCTTGTAGTAGTTCCCTCAGCGCTATAATAATCTTCCAGTGCAAAGCGTGCGGTCCATTTAGTAAGCTGGTCTGCACTTATAAGGCCGGTATTCTTTACAGAGTCAAGTAATGCACGGCCAGCCATTCGCTGTGTATTTCTTCCTTCTGCTGTTCTCTGGTCCATAACGCTGTCATATATCTGCGCGCATTGCTTTTCTGTCTGGTCCCATATATCCTGCTGCTTAGCTCTGTACTCCTGCTTCATAGTTTTTGTAAGAGTATCTTTCAACTGTGTAGTATCTTTCATTCGCGGAAGTCCGGAAGTATCTGAGGCTGTAAGTTCCGGCATATTCTTAAATACCATATCTATTACAGCCTGCTCACTGTCTCCACGCTTAATAGCATCTTCTACAGTGTTATCAAAATATTTTGTTGCTGTATTTATATAACACTTATCGTAAATATAATCGTATTGCTTTTGTAGTTCGGTCTCATCGATATAGCCGCATTCTCTAAGGTTTCTTGCAGCCTCATTTCCAAGTCTTAAAAAGTTTTCCGGTGTCTCAGTCTGTGCAAGTGTTTCTAGTGTGTTCTGATAATCTACAAGCGCGTGGTTTCTATCTGCTTTAAATACAAGCTGGTTTACTTCTCCTGAGACTGTAACCTGTGCTTCATCCAGAATAGAGTTAAACATATCAGCCTGCAGATTATTCTTACAGTAATATACGCTGTCTTTATTTGACATTGAGCCTTTAACGCTCTGGAAATAATCAGTCATCTTCTGCTGCCATTCATCAGAATTACTGGATCTCTGTATTTCCATCATCTTATCTTGTATATCTTTTTTGAGCTGTATCTGCTTATTTTGTGTTGAGCGCTTTGCTTCATTAGTTATATAGTCATCATAAACACTATTAACCGTATTCGCGCTATCAAGCATTGCGTTCATTAACTCATTCATCTTTGACATATATTTTACCTGCCTTATTATGTTGCTTTATTAAAAGTGTTTCCTATGTTATAACCTGTCTGGAAGCCTTTTGCGCCCATAGTATGAAAAGCGATCATAGAGTTAGCAAAAGCGTTCCATCCTGAGTGATTCTCGTATTCATAATCAAGCTCAGTAATATTGTAATTAACATCAGTCTTAAGTGCTTTCAGTTGATTCTGATATAAGTTCCAGTTATGGCCGCCTTCCAGATAAGAATTACGTAAATATTGTGCATCTTCGCGCATAATATCCGCGCCGATTCTGTTCTGCTGTATATTCCATTTATTGCCAGCAAGATTGTTTAATACGGAAGCAAGGTTATTATCATCGCTGCGGCGCTTAGCATCCTGGCTAAATTGTAATTGTGCTGCATTAGTTGCGCTTTCCATAAGCACTGCATCGCTTAAACTGCTGCCAGCCCTTACGCCGCTTCCGGCAAGATTAGAGTAGGCCGCGCCCTCTGAGCTTCCAGCCTGCATACTCTGAGCATTCCAGTTCATAGCATCAGCTTCCTGTCCTAAATAAAGCTGGTCTATAGCTGCATTAAAATCATTAGACAAGCCCTGTTCTGTTACATTAAGGCTTTCATCAGTAAGATCTGCCTGTTTCTCAGTCTGTGCCGCATTACGTTCTGCCTGCTCCTTAGCAAGTTCAAACCTTTCCTTAGCCTCATCTTTTTTAATCTTGTACATCTGTTCAATGTACGCTTTATTTCTTGCAGCAGCTTCACGCGCCCGCTTATCATCCATTGCTGATCCGATAGCTCCTGCCGTAGCCGCAACTGCCGCGATTACAATACCTGCAATTAAAGCACCTGTACTAAACATTTATATCTTCCTCCTACGCAAGCTGCGCCTCAACTGTCAAAATATTAACCGGCTCTGTACCGTTTGCTTCAAGTTCAAAGCATACATCGCGGTCCGTAGTTCCCGGATAATTTACCTTACCAACTCCACTATAAGGAAGCTGTGTAATAGTCGTAAACTTTTCATCCGGAAGCCCTGTAACCTTTACCACCGGAAGCCAGCTTTCTAAGAAGCGTACATAAAGATTAGCAATGCGCTGTCTCTTGCTAAGCTCTCCGGCTACAACCGGCATACTCTTAATATAAGATCTGTAGTCATAACCTATATAAACTTCATCGCCAGCGCTTATAAAGCCTTCCGGAATATCGTCATAATCACAAGTAGTATTCTTAGTCTTATTCCAAAGGATTGCGCCGTCTGTGTAGCCGTCTGCAGGATCCACTGCTGTATGATCGTAAACCTTCCAGCCGTCAAGATAGATGCTGTTACCCAGATCATACAATTCAAGGAAATATCTTGCATCTACTCCAGTTCCATTTTGTACTACAAAAAATACTAAGTCGTTTTCATCTTCGCCTCTGGTAATAGCGCAATTCTTAATCAGTCCGGATGCAGTAATAAGCCTGCTCCAGGCCATAATGCCGTTAGTCTTGTCATAAAGCATAACGGCTGCAATTCCATCCTGCCGTACAAGTACAAGTCTTGAATACGGATTAGTCATATAGTCAAAGTCTACTACAGCGCTTTCTCGCAAAATATGGTCCGCAAGTAAAGCAATATTATTGGTCCTGAATGCCTTACTTTCACCATCATAATAAAACTCGCGTATACCTTTATTACCCTGTGCAAAATATACTGTAGCGGTTTCTACAGCCTGGCCTTGCAGCTGGTCGCTTCCATAGCGGCCCTGCATAACTGCATTTATACTTAATGCACTGATTCCCGGATCAATACTCCATATACTCGATTCAGTACCTACAGCTAAAAATCTGTTTGAGCTTAAAAACTTAATAGCGTCGTTCTGGTCGCTTGCCAGTTCAAAAAATAAGCTGCAGTCTGCAGTAGTAATATTATTAGCTACTACCATATATTCGTAGTTTTCTGCCGTAACACTATCTGCACTGCGCCATAACTGGATAGACATAACAAAGTTAGTTTTTTCTTCTTCTTCCTCTTCGTCATCCCATACAACTGCAACTTTATCAGTATTAACAGTAATAGTATTCTGTGTAACTGATACAACTTTAGTACCTACTGGAAGTATATTAGATGTTACAAAGTAATCTGTAATAACACTTTCAAGCGTTCCTGCTACAGTAAAATCCTGAGTAACATTCTTAAAAGTAGTTCTGTGGTTTACAGTATCAATATCATCTTTATTAAGGTCGCAAGTAAATATATGCAGGTCCGCATCCATAACTACCTTATTTACAGTTACAAACTTCTTGTAAGTAGAAAAGTCTTTATAGCGTGTGCCGTAGTTATCCGGCGCTGCGCTGGCCCATACCATCTGCGGCTTATTCTGTGAGCTTGCAAAAAATAAGCGGTTATTAAAAAATGCAACGCATGAAGGATATTTACCAGTAGTCTTAAATAAGTCTGTATCAATCTCCGGATCGGTGCCGTATACGCTCCAGCTGTTAGATTCATATTTATACAGCTTGCCGTCTTTAATACACCAAAACTCTTTTATATTCTGTTGGAAGTCTTTTGTATAAGAAGTAGTAACGCCGTTTATCAATTTATTGTAAGTAAAGCGGCCGTGTCCGTCTGTAGTAGCTACTTTCGTAGGGAAGTTATCTGCCGGTATCATAACGTAGTCAAAGTCATCATCAAGCTCTACATCCGGTATAAAGTCAAAGTCTATCTCACTTGCGGTAAAAACATTAGCAAGCATTTCAATCATTATAGGCTTATAGTCTCTATGAACAAAAATAATAGTATCGTAGTTCTGCGCATACTGCAGCTCTTTAATAGCCAGCATATTAGCCCAGGCAATATTATCAAGCGTCTGAATAACAGAATAAGCGCCAGTAACTCCCTGGCGCCATATTTTAATTACACCTGGCGCAATTTTAGTCCAGGTGCTACTTATCATTTTATAGATTTCATTGTTATATAAAGCATATTCGCCCTCAGTGCCATCTTCTTCCAGATTGGCAAGTGTACGCGACGGCGTAGGAAGCAGGCCGATTTCAAAAATAAATACGCTGTCTTTATTCACAATAAAGGGAATAATCCGATTATTCCCGCTAAGCTCAGCAACACGCTGCAGCCCTGGCCGGCGCTTAATGCCTCCGGTAGGTATAATTTCAAAGTTCTCAATCTTAGCCGCGCCCTGATAATACTGCTGTATATCTACGCGGCCGTTTAAGCTCTGGCTAAGTTCACCGGAAGCAAAGTTAGTTATAAGCATTTATCTCGCCTCCGTTTGTAAGCCCTAACTGGTCGGTCCACCATTTATTTCCTTTATGCTTATTCTTAGCCTGTTCAGCACTTCGCTTCATAGCGCCGTCTGCTATAAGCCTTGCCTCGTTATAAAGCATCTGGTATTTATCAGTGCCGCCGGTAAGTTTAAGCGCAATACCTGCAGCAAGTTTACACTCGATATAAGCGCTAAGCTCTGGATCCAGGACCGGCTGGCCGTAAAAGTTATAGTCCTCTTCTACGATTACGTAGTAAGTAGTTCCCATGATATAGCTTTCTGCTTTTTCGTATTCGCCTTCTGCATTTATAATGTAGTATTTATCTATATCTTCCGGATCCGGATTTTCTACTTCTTCAAATACATATCTTCCCGTAAAATAATTACGGACATAAAGTATAACTACATTTTCTTTATCACAAAATAAAAAGCCGCCTTCAACAATATAAGGCTCGCCGTCATTAACTGCGATAACCTTAGCGCAATCCATAGGAAGCGCATACATAAAAGCATAGCCGGTAAGGTTTTCCTCAGCTTCTTCTGCATCAACTTCTTCTGGTGTAATAGCAGTAAGCCATGCGCGCTTTTTTTGGCTGGTCCAGTCATAAGAGGATAGTGCTTCTAATAAAGTCGCAAGATAAAACTCTTTTACTACGCGTACACGGCTGCTTTCAGCGTCGCTCCATTCTGTATCTGTAATAGGCTCTTCTCCGGCCTTTGTAAACGCTCTTGCAACTAAGTCTCTGTCTATATTCATAACCTTACCACCGTCAAAAAAAATAGGGCGTGGCGCGTCGGCTCCACGCCCTATGTCTTAAAGTTTTGTGAAGTATTCTGGCTTAAATGGCTTCTTTCCAGCTTCAAACTCGTAAACGCGTTCAGCTATAAAAAGTCGCTCATTGTCATAGCAAGACACTTCGCATTTGTACTTTACAGTACCCTTTGCAGCATCATTAGCGGCTGGTGCTACTGTGCCGTTTTTCATTTCATCCATACTTAAGCTCCCTGGTATACATCCAGTACGGCGTCAAACTTTCCGGCTGTGTGAGTACCGGTAGTAATTGCTGCCACACGGATATATTCATAATTGAAGTCTGCTGGGACTGCAACACCAAAGTGTGCATTAGCAGTAAGTGAAGCTGTTGCGATAGCAGGTGATGACTCAACTGTAGCCCAGTTAGAGTTATCATTAGATCCCTGTACGACGAAAGTCGCATTAGTTCCGCCTGCAGCAGCTACAGTCATCTGAATGTCAAAGCGCATTCTTCCAGCCTGTGCCTTCTTAAGTCTCAATACATTTGCTGTTGGGACTGTTCCTGCAGCTCCGAAAGCAGCTGATTCTCCTAAATGAAGTCCAGCGTCAAAACGTGAAATAAGTGCCATAGTTCACTTCCTCCCTTAAATTAAGATACTGTTGCTTCTGTCATAAGGATAGAAGGGCATTCACGGAAGCGTGCGTTACCGATCTTAAGCACTTCGTTACCCCATGGATCTTCTGACGGAAGGATAATATTTGTAAGTCCAAGTGCTGCAACGTTGAAAAGTCCTTTCATTTCAGCATTACAAGCAATAGAAACTGTACCAGCTCCACGTGCAAGCAATGGCATTACACGTACAATCTTTTCTGCAACTGTCTTACCGATGTTTGCAGCTGTTGGATCAATGTTACACAAGCGGATGATGGAAGCGCTGTGTCCTACTGACAAGCCGCGTGCAATGCGGTAGTGTGCGCGATAAACCTGGTGCTTGCTGCCGTTTGAGTCAATAGCAGTCTGTTCACCAAGATAATTGTACTCTACGCCGGCGTTTTTGCTGCCGCGTGGATAAATGATGCGGGCCTTATCCATACCCCATTTAATAAGGTATACAGAGGTCATTGCGCCGCTTGCAGATCCGCCCATACTGAAACAATACTTGTTAGATGTAGCGTTCAAGCGTGTAGCTAGTCCGTTTGTATAACGTGGGTTGTTGTTGTGATTTCCGTATACCAGGTCGTCTGTGATGTCCTGGCTAAGACCTTCAATGAAAGCGCTCTGTTCGCTCTGCATCAATTCTTTAGGATGTGCAGCCTCGTCAACCATCTGCTTATCTACTTCTGAGTAGATTTCGATGTTAGAGATAACATCCTGAATAGTCTTAGTCTGGCTAGATCCCTGGCCTACGCCTTCGTTGTAGCCTCTATGCTCTCCATGTGGAATAGCAGTACGTACAAGATGGGTATCAACTGTACCCTCGTTAGCCTCTACAAGAGGTGCATCAATAAGCAATTCATTGTAAGAAGTAAGCTCTTCAATGATCTTGCGGCTGTCCGGTGATACTCCGGATCTTTTTGCTACTTCAAGTGAAGTAAGCTGGTCTGTAATTGTCAAAACAGCCATAAGTAATATTCTCCCTATTTAAAGTCGTTTCCAAAAGACAAGTGTCCGCCGTCTGCAATACTCTTATAGCCGTCGGCTTTTCCCTTAGTATTGCCAGGGCTACCTGCCTCTGCGCTCTGTTCACCAAGCAGAATAAACATTTTAACTACGTCGTAGTCTCCAAGTAATCCGGCCTGCTGTAACTTAGCGCCCATCTTTTCTCCACCGTAGGCTGCAACTCCGCGCTTAAGCATTTCTATCTTTGTCGGATAGTCTTTGCCATATTCTTTCTGCAGTGCTGCCTGCGTGTCCTTTGCCTGCGCATCAAAAGCAGCCTTCTGCTGCGCAATAGCATTATTTCCTACTTCCTGCAGAGACTTATAAAAAGCCTTAGCCTGTGCATCAGTAAGATTATTTTCATAGGCCATTTTCCGGAACATATCAGCATCTTCACCTTCGATAGAATACTTATCAGCCGATTCCGGCTTTCCAAGCGCTCTATAGAATGCCTCAATTTCCTCTGCGCTCGCATCGTCTCCAGGTTTCGCAATGCTACTTCCCAGCTTCTTTTCAAGCTCCAGATAATTGTTAGCAAGGTCTCCGATCTTCTCAAACTTACTGAGTTTCTCAGCTTTTTCAGCCTCAACGTTACCCAGCTGCGCCATCCAAGCCGGATGCTTAGCCTCGCTAGTGCCTTTTCCGTCTGCAGCATCATTACTTCCCGTCGCCTTATCCCCGGTATTCTCACCAGGTTTAGCATCAGGTTTCTGCTCCTGCATTCCGCCCATTACATTTGCAATATCATTTGCTGCTGTCTCTCCAGCTGTCTGTGTAGAAGTTTGTGTCTGATTCTCATCAGCCATTCGTTTCCTCCTTAGTGTTTATTACAATCAATAAGACTGCATGTTATCTGCTTGTAATTATCACATCTAAGCCGCTTAAAAATCATAAACTTAGCAAAATTATTTAATGCTACAGCGGTTTCTGTGTTACATTCGTCGTAAAATCTCAGATCAATAAGAAGCTGGTGTAAAACTTTTTTTCCGTCGTCTGTAGAAAAAACACGCCGGAAACATTCAGTCATACGCTTGTCGCGTTCAATAATTTCTTCCTCTTCTGAGTCTCCCTCCAGTTTTCCCATAATCTTGTCGTAATCTTTTTCTTCGTTAGATGCCATTCATTCCTCCGGCAAGTTTCTTATTGATCTCTTCCATCATGCTGCCTTCCTGGGCTGCTTCGCCCATCTTGTTAGCATTCTGCATAAGCGTCTGGGCCATAGCCATCTGCTGCTGCTGTGCTGCAGCTTCCTGCTGTGCCTTAATACGCTCTTCGCGGATCTTCTTAACGTCGTCATCCTCGCGGATAATATTTTGCGGCATTCCCATACCTTCCATAGTGCTTTTCATAAGCTCGTCGCCGTCTAAGAAGTCGCCGGCATTAGGGAACATCTGCATAATAGGTCCAATAGCATTAAGCGCCTGTACGGTGCCGCCCATCTGGTGATACTTCTTCTGATTCTGTGCAAGTGGTCCTGTAAAGTCTATTTTAATAATAGCCTGCTGCTTCAAAAGTGCCGTAGGTGGTGGCGGTAGCATCTGCGCTCGCATCAAAAGATTAAAGGTGCGCTGTATGATATTAGATAAAAAGTCATTAAGAGATACAATAAAAGTCGATAAGGTAGCAGCCTTTTCGCCCTGCAGCTCCATAACTTCTGTAGCAGTCATCTGCTGGTTACGCTCTTGAAGTGCAAGGAAGTAATCAACGTAAAACCAATCCTTTACAGCCTGCTCATAGTTAGCAAGTTCCTGCAGCGTAATAGGATAATTCTCGCCAGTGCGGACCGGCTCTAAGCGGCTGTCTTTTGTCGGAAGGTAAGTAATTCCTCGCGGACTTAAGTCAATATCGTGCATTTCCTGGGAAGCCATCATAGGTGGCTCTGCGGAAGTCTGCGCAATCTGCAGGCTGCTCTTCTTTATGATATTAAGCGCCTTAATATCCGGCATTGCATCCTGGGCCGGGCTACTTGAATAAGCAAAGCCCGGATAGCGTTCCCATTCAAATACAGCAAAAGGAAACTCCCTGTAACCGGATTCTTTAAGAATATGATGGCCCTTCAAGTCCAGATAAACACAAGCATAAGGCATGTTCTTAGCATCCTTAAACTTCGGATTATAATCTGTACGCGGATAAACACACATCAAGATTTCGTGTGAGTCATTCCAGTGCGACGGCTCTTCAATATCGCGCTTCATATTGTCGCTTACATTTTCTTTTCCAAAAAAATCTACGATATTTCGTAAGGTATCTGCATACCATCTAAAGCAGGTATCAACGTCGCCGTAAGCATTTACATAAAAAAAT
>Ga0310690_10001420_pt1 | contig 42460 bp, 36 predicted proteins | sample AusTroGonzalo_MG_2_FD_207661 | JGI IMG/M metagenome (GOLD analysis project Ga0310690, IMG submission 207661) | Bovine rumen microbial communities from tropical cattle in Woodstock, Queensland, Australia - Gonzalo_04 (v2) (version 2) | ecosystem: Host-associated > Mammals > Digestive system >... | reverse complement strand
CCCGCCAGGTCTGCACCCACTTGGAATACATGGAGCAGAAAATGGTCTCGCTCGTCGGACGGACGGCCAGCCGCTCCTGCAGTTTTTCCGTACCTCCCTGGGTGACCCAGGCGACTTCCGGCGCGAAGCCTTCCACGTGCTCCGCTTCCTTCAGCAGCAGGCTCTCGGGGATCAGCATCGGGAAATAGACGTTCTCCGCGCCGGTTTCCTTGAAGCGGACGTCCATTTCCGCCTGGATGCGTTCCCAGATGGCGTAGCCGTAGGGACGGATGATCATGCAGCCGCGCACCGGGGCGTAGTCGCACAGCTCCGTCTGCTTGATGACGTCGGTATACCACTGGGAGAAATCCTCGCTCCGGGGGGTGATGTGGGTAACAAATTCCTGGTTCTGGTTCTTGGCCATGGGTTGGTACCTCCAAATTCAACTTGTTGGATTATTCAGGTAAAGTCAGCGCGTACATGCTCTCGCCGGAGGCCAGCAGCATCTTCCCGTCGCTCGTAATCCCGTAGCTGGCGGTGATGTCCCCCGCGATGTTCCCCGGGATTTTGTAGCCGAAGAACCGCTGGCTGTTGGTGTCCGCCCGGTAGATATAGTCCCCGGTCACGGCGTAGATGTTGCCGTTGTACATGTGGGCGCCGACGCACTTGGCCGGCAGGGTGTAGCGCTTGTCCTTGTCACCCTCCAGCACCCGCAGCTCGCTGATCACCTGGGCCGAGGAGGTCTGGCTCGTGGGGGCCAGCAGCAGCTTCGCACGGCCGCGCTCCGGAATCTCGTAGTCGATCAGCTTCCAGCCGTAGACCAGCATGGTTGCGTTGGTGTCCTGGGTGCATCGGTAGTCGTAGGTGTAGACCTGCTGGGTGGAGAAAACCCGCAGCTTCGTGTTTTCGTACAGCACCTTGTAGGTCATGGATTCCCCCAGGGAGATGGCGCCGGTGTTCATCTTGCCCACCTGGAAGGTGTTCAGGATCGTGTTGGGCGCGGTGCCGAAGACGTCCAGTGCCAGGGTCCACATGTATTCGCCCTGGTCCCCGAAGAATCCGGCGTCCAGGATCAGCAATCCGCTGTAGGCTTCCGTCTCCACGTCCACCTGCGCGCCGTTCAGGTCCTTGACGATCAACTTCGGCTCCGTATCCTCCCCGACGACCACCGCCGCGTACCGCTCGCCCACCCGGGCAAACTGGACGTCGCCCTCCAGGCTCTCGTTATAGGTGGCGTTGCCGTTCTTGTCGATGAGGAACAGCTGCCGCCCGTACCAGACCGCCAGGTGAGTGGGGCCGGTGCTGAAGCGGATATCCGTTCCCGCCGGGAAGCTCCAGCGGATCGTTCCCCCGCTGGAAAGATGGTGGATCGACGCGCCGTCGTAGTAGACCATACCGTCCCGGAAGGGGGTTACGCTCTGGTTGGAGTAGCAGGGCAGCCGGTTCAGGCTGATTTCCTTCCCCTTGCCGTATCCCCGCAGGAAATGGATCCCCAGCACGACCGCCAGCACCACGGTAACCAGGATGATCCAGCTGCGGATCTGCCGCTTCCGGATTGCCTCCTGGTTGATCGCACGCTCCGCCGCTGCGTTCCGGCTCTGTCGGCGCTGCAGCTGATCGCTCACGGTTTGTCTTGCCATTTCCGGGCCTCACATTTCACTTAGGTTTCTCAGTAACAAATCTTCTGCTGTCAGGATTCTTCATCTGGCTCAGTGTGTCATTCCGACCGAAGTGGAGGAATCCCCTTACGCTTTCCGCTGTAAGATAACAAGCTCAAGCAGGAATCCCTTACTCTTCAATTACCCTTTTCGGGCAGTTTTCAATTGCCCCGATCACCGGGTCCATCCAGTCCTCATTGAACAGTTCGATGACCCCTGTATCGCATTCCCGGGCCAATGCCGGGTCCAGCGGCAGCTGGGCCAGCAGCGGTACCCCGTGCTCCAGGGCCACCTTCGCGGTTTTGCTCTCCCCGAATGGATAGATCTTCTTCCCGCAGTCCGGGCAGGCGACCCAGCTCATGTTCTCCACGATGCCCAGCACCGGGATATTCATCATCTTCGCCATGTTGACCGCCTTTTCGACGATCATGCCCACCAGCTCCTGGGGGCTGGTCACCACGATGATCCCGTCCACCGGCAGGCTCTGGAACACGGTCAGCGGAACGTCCCCCGTTCCCGGAGGCATATCCACGAACATGAAGTCCACGTCGCCCCAGAGCACGTCGGTCCAGAACTGCTTGACCGTGCCGCTGATCAGGCTTCCCCGCCAGACCACGGGGTCCGTGTCGTTCTCCAGCAGCAGGTTGACGCTCATCATTTTGATGCCCGTCCGGCTCTCCGCCGGCAGGATCCCGTCCTCGCAGCCCATGGCCTTGTCGTGGATCCCGAATACCTTCGGAATGGAGGGCCCGGTGATGTCCGCGTCCAGGATGGCGGCCTTTTTGCCGTTACGCTGGGTCAGCACCGCCATCAGGGAGGTGACCAGGGATTTTCCGACGCCGCCCTTGCCGCTCATCACGGCAATCACTTTCTTTACATCGCTGTGGACGTTCTGCGGGGCCAGGAGGCTTTCAGGCTTCCGGCTGGCGCAGTCCGCGCCGCAGGTGGAACAGTCGTGTGTGCATTCGCTCATTTTATCATCTCTCCATCGTAATAATCTTCGTACATTCCGGGATGGGCACCTGGCCGTAGACACCCCGGAAGGAAACAATCTGCAGTAATGCCATTCCCTTCGGGCCCAGCCGTTCGGCGGAAATCTTCACCGCCCGATCCTTTTCCCCGGGGGCAACCACGCCCCGCTTCAGCCCCTGCCTTTCCCGGTCCGGCAGGGAGATTCCCTTGTCGAATTCCCAGCCCTCCTCCCCCATGGGGATCAGCCGGTATTCGATCTTTACGCTGGTTTCCGTCCGGAAGCGAAAACTCACAGTGACCTGACCTTCCGCTTCCTTCATTTCCCCGAAGGAAAGATCCTGGAGACGTTCGCTTTCCTTCCGGTCCTTCGGCAGACGGAAGAGTTCTTCCGTGCTTTCCTCCGGCAGGAACACCGGATGGCTCACGCCGTAGATCTCCCGGATCCGTCCTGCCAGCTCCGTGAGGCTCACCGCCCCGCTGCCGTCCGGGTCGATGCCTTCCCGGTGGGCGGAGCGCAGCGCATTCTCCAGCGCCGCGGTGAAGTATCCCATGCCGGTGGCTTCCCCCGCCGCCCAGAAATAGCAGTCCTCCTCCGGCCTGCATCCCGCCAGCACCCGGTATTCGGGGCCGCGGAAAAACTCGGCCATGGCGCCGGAATGGCAGCAGTCCAGGATCAGGACTTTCTTCCCGGGAATTTTATCCAGCCAGGCCCGCAGGAGCCGGGGCTCCAGGGCTTCCTCCCGGTCCCCGTCGCTGAGCACCAGCGCGGTCCGCTTTTCCCCCTTCTCTTCGTCCCAGATGATGCCGTGGGTGCTGAAGTAGAGGTAGGATACGTCGTTTTCCCCGGCGCCGCCGAAAACCTCCCGCAGGAGGATTTCCAGCTCTTCCGCGGTGCCCGGTCCGTTCACCCTCCGGGTGATCCGGGTGTCCCCCGGCAGGCTGTCCGCGAAGAGCGCCGCCATCATTTCCGCGTTGTTCGCGGAGCAGGGGGCGGTATTCTTTTCCGATACAAAGTGGTCCATTCCCACCGCCAGGCATCGGTAAGTTACCGATCCCTCTGTCTTTTCCGGGATGACCGGAATTTCCGCCGCAGTCGGCAGGGCGATGGAGCAGAAGGCCAGCAGGGCCGCAAGCAGCCTCGCGGCCATGGCCTTAATAGCCAAACAGCACCTTCAGGGTCTGGGGTCCGCAGACGCCGTCCTGTGTCAGCCCGTTGGCTGCCTGGAAGGCTTTCACGGCCGCCTCGGTGGCTGCGTCATAGTTTCCGGTCACCGCGTCCAGGAATCCGAAGTCCACCAGGCATTCCTGGATCTCCACCACCACGCTGCCGGTATCCCCCGGACGGACCGTTTCGTAATCGTCCCCCGCCTGGGCAGCCGGGATCGCGCTTGAGGAATACAGTTTCGTCAGCGTGTTGTTCCCCGCGATGCCGTCCACCGGCGTCAGCTTGTTCTGGATCTGGAAGCTGCGCACCGCGTCGGTGGTCGTCTGGCCGTAGATGCCGTCGATCTTGCCGTCGTAGTAGCCCAGCTCGTAGAGCGTGTACTGCAGGTTGCGTACCGCCTCGCCCCGGTCGTCCGGCCGGAGGGTGGAATAACCCATGGATTTCGCGCTGGTGCCGTAGAGCTTGCGCTGGGTGGCGGGGCCGGCCTTGCCGTCCACCGTCAGGTTGTTGTTGGCCTGGAAGGCCATGACCGCGGCTTCCGTGTTGGTGCCGTATTTGCCGTCGGTGTAGCCCGGGGCGTAGCCCAGCTTCGCCAGGCGCTGCTGGAGCTTGCGCACGGCTTCGCCTTCGCTGCCGTATTCCAGGGTTTCGTATCCGGTGCTGGCGATGTCCTTGGTATCCCGGCCGCCGGAGTTCTTGTCGATGTTCGCCGCGTTGCCGCTGGCCTTGTTCACCTTATTGGAGTAAAGCTTGCTCTGGGTCGAGACGCCGGCCTTGCCGTCCGCGGTCAGGTTATTGTTCTTCTGGAAAGCAATCACCGCCGCCTCGGTGGCAACGCCGAACTTGCCGTCCGCCGTGCCGGCCAGGTAGCCCAGCTCCTGCAGCCGCTTCTGCAGCTTCGTCACCGCCGCGCCTTCGCTGCCGTACTCCAGCGTCTCGGCGCTGTTGGTGGCCGCGGGGGTCTTGCTCCGGGCTGCGCTGCTGGAATAGAGCGCCCGCAGGGTGTCCGGACCGGCGATGCCGTCGTTCCACAGGCCCTTCGTCTTCTCCTGGAAGGCGCGGACCGCCGCCTCGGTAGCCTCGTCAAAGTTGCCGGTAACCTTGCCGCTCAGCCAGCCCAGTTCGATCAGCCGGCGCTGCAGGGTCTCCACCTTCTTGCCGCTGGAGCCCAGTCGCAGGTAGTAATCCTTCTGAAGGTTCGGGGTGGCCGTGGGCTTCGCGGTCGGTTTCGTCGTGACCTTCGCGGTGGCCTTGCCGTCCGCGCTGACGCCCGCCTCCTTCGCGGTCTTGGCGTTCTTGTCGTTCAGCTTCTTCAGCGTATTCTCGCCGACTTTGCCGTCCGCGGTCAGGCCGTTGGCCTTCTGGAAGGCGCGGACCGCCTTGTCCGTGGCTTCGCCGAAGTCGCCGTCGATGGCGCCGCTGTAGTAGCCCAGCTCCTTCAGGCGCCGCTGCACGGTCCGCACGGATTCACCCTGGAAGCCCAGGCGCATGCTCTGGGGCGTGGGGGTAGGCGTCACGGGCGCAGGCGTGGTGGGTGCCGCAACCGTGGGAGACCCGGTGACCACGATGATCGTATTCTCAGCGCCAGGTACAGGCGTGGTGGAGTCAAATACGATGGTTCCGCTGGTCGGAACCGCTGTGGACTGCGAGGGGTTCGTCGTATTTCCCCAATCGTTCCATCCGGCATTGCTGCCGCTCTGGGGCGTAGGCGTCGCCGTCGGCGTGCTCGGGAAAACCTGCTGGCCCTGGTTCGTGGCCGGCGTTTCCACCACCACCGTATCCGGCGTCATGGTGACCGTCGCCGTGGGCTGCAGGGTCAGGAATGGCAGGTTGTTCCCCGCGTTCGTCGCACCCGCGTTGTTCGTGTCGTCCGGCGCCACATAGCAGCCCGTCAGAATCAGGCACAGGGCCAGGGCACCCGCCAGGGCGATCCACTTTGCGTTACGTTTCATACTCCGTTTCCTCCTTCCCTCCCGGAGGGAAAATTGGGTTCGTCACTGATTGGACGGAAAAAGTTCGGTAAAAGTTTCATAATGATCGGACGTGTACCACACATGCCCATCATTGGAATAAACGATCCGCTCGCTCCCGCGCTTCCCGCCGGTATAGTTGGCGTCGCATTCGGTGAACTTCCGGCCCTTGGCTTTCGGCAGGATCCCTTCGTAGTTCCCGAAGGTGTCTCCCCCGATGCTCTTCCCCGGGGCGTAAGCGTTCAGGTCCTTTCCGCTCTCCCATCCCAGGGCCTGGGCCTCCGCCTTCGTAATGAAGTTCGGCGGCAGCTCCCCGTGGGTGAAAAGGTAGTCCGCAATCCCCTGGGGATCGATAATCGGCCCGGCTTCCTCTTCAGGCGCTTCCGTCGGTGCTTCGGTAACAATCACCGTCGCAGCCGGCGCCGCACTGACAGCCGCCGTCTCCGTGGAAATCTTGCTGCACCCGGCCAGCACCAGCAGCCCCGCCAGCAGCAAAGCGAGTAAACCCGCAATTCGTCGTTTCATTCGTAGCCTTTCTAACGTGTCACCCTGAGCGTAGTCGAAGGGTCCCCATACGCTTTCCGCTGAAACAGGAACTCCGACTACTTCAGTGTGTCATTCCGACCGAAGTGGAGGAATCTCACCCGCCGCGCGGCGTCTCCCTACTTATGGTATCTACCACCCGACAATATCATCTCCGCCCGGTACACCTGCTCCAGCAGCATCACCCGGGCCAGCTGGTGCGGAAACGTCATTTTGCTCATGGACATTTCCTCGTCCGCCCGCTCCAGCACGTTCTTCCCCAGCCCCAGGCTACCCCCGATGATGAACACGATCCTTCCGGCCCCGGCTGTCCGCAGGTCCTGCAGGTGCTTCGCCAGCGCCGGAGAGTCCGTCTGCTTTCCGGGGATCGTCAGGGCGATCACATGATCCCCCGGCTTCACCTTCGAGAGAAGAACCTCCCCTTCTTTCGTCTTCACCTGCTCATCCAGGGCGGTACTTCCGGAACCTTCCGGCAGATCGGGGATTTCCACTTCCTCATACTTCCCGAACCGGCCCAGCCGCTTCAGGTATTCGTCGGCCATGTCCCGGTAGGGTTTTTCCTTCAGCTTTCCGACGCAGAGGATCAGGGTGCTCATCTGTTTTTCGCCGGCAGGCTGTCCCGGTCGATCAGCGTCCAGGCCATGGACACGCTCTCTTCCTTCTCCCCGGCGATCATCTGCAGGATTTTTCTTGCCGCCAGGGCGCCGAAGGCGTCCTTCGGGTGTCCCAGGGTCGTCAGCGCCGGCTGGAGCATGCCCGAGAAGGTGGCGTTGTCGAATCCGATGATGCCCGCGTCCTCCGGAACCCGGATGCCCTTCTCCTGGAGCCGGGCCATGAACTGCGCCGCGAAGATGTCGTTGTAGCACACAAGGCAGTCCGCCTCATGCTGCTTCAGCAGGTCCATCAGAAGACGGCCTTTGGGGGAATCCACCAGGTCGTTCCGCTCCTCGGTGGAGAAGCAGAGCAGCCGCTCCTCCGGCACGTCCATCCCCCGGCTCCGGATCTCGTCCAGGAAGCCGTTCAGCCGCTCGGAGCCCTGCAGGTCATCCGTCTTGAAAAGGCCCGCCGGTTTCGTATATCCCCGGTCCAGGGCGGTCTTCGCCGCCAGCCGCCCGCCGCCGTAGTCGTCCATGACCACGTGGGGGATCTGCTCCATGCCCGGGTAGTATCCGTTCACCATCAGCACCGGGATATTCCGCTGGGCGAACCGCTCCAGCAGGTCCCGGTTCGGCGTCGCCTTCGCGGTGCGGCTGCCTTCCATAATCAGGCCGTCCACCGGCTCCTCCAGCATCCGCTCAAGGATGTTCCGCTCCGTCTTTACGTCGTTGTACATCGCATTGAGCGACAGCACCGCGCCGTTCTCATTCAGCACGGATTCCATGCCCTGGGCGATGGAGGGGAAGATGTAGTCCGTAATAAACGTGGTAATAACCCCGATGTGGATGATGCCCTGCCGCCGCCGCGGTCCGTGCCGCACATAGGTGCCGCTGCCGCGCCGCCGGTCCACCAGGCCGTCGTCCTCCAGCAGGGAAATCGCTTGGCGGATCGTCTGCCGGGAGACGTCAAAGCGCAGGCGAAGCTCTTCCTCCGTCATCAGCGTCTGTCCGTCCCGGAAAACTCCCTCCGCGATCTCCCGCCGCAGCGTATCCGCCACCTGCAGATACTTCGGCTGTTCAGCCATGGCAAACACATCCCTTCTTCGCGAGGTTGTCCCCATTGTAACAGACAAATCGCCCTTTTTCAATAGAAAGCCCCAAAAAGTACGAACAAATACACCCTCGCGTGTCATTCTGAGCAAGGGCGTCAGCCCGCGTCGAAGAATCCCCCAAAATCTCCAAGCCCCCAAAGGAACACCAGCTACCTCCAGTGTGTCACCCTGAGCGAAGTCGAAGGGTCCCCCAAAATCTTCCGCTGTAACCGGAACACCAGCTACCCCACTCTGTCATTCCGAGCGAAGTCGAGGAATCTCACCCCGCCGCAGCGGACAATCTCACTCCAGTTTGACATTACCTTTTCTCGGGACTAGAATGAATTAACATATTGGAGGTGATCTCATGCGCAGCAAACGGTTCTCGGAAGTCCTCCGTTTTGCCGTCGCCGGGATCGCCGGGTTTGTAGTGGAACTGCTGGGGCTGATCCTCCTGAAGGAAAAGCTGGGGCTGGATACCCTGATCGCCACGCCTATCGCTTTCCTGCTGTCGGTGATCGTCAATTACCTGATCTGCGTCTTCTGGGTCTTCGACGGAGCCAGGGACCAGAGCCGGAAGAACCAGGCGGCCTTCCTGCTGACCAGCGTCATTGGTCTCCTGCTCAACGAACTGCTGATGTTCCTGTTCCGGGTGATCTGGGGCGAGGAAACGGTACTGTTTACGGTCTTCTCCTTTACGGTCAGCCTGTACGTGCTGAACAAGGTAATCGCGACGGTCTTGGTGATGATCTGGAACTATTTCACCAAACGGAAAATTCTTACTTCCGCCAAGGAGTAACGGATATGAAAGCATTGATCCTGAATTCCGGCCTGGGTTCCCGGATGGGGGAACTGACGAAAACCCATCCCAAGTGCATGACGGAAATCGCCCCCGGAGAAACAATCGTCTCCCGGCAGCTGAAGATGCTGTGCGGCGCCGGGGTGACGGAGATCGTCATGACCACCGGAGTGTTTGAGGATGTTCTGCGGGATTACTGCGACGGGCTTGCGCTGCCGGTGCATATCACCTATGTACTGAATCCGGTCTGCCGGGAAACCAACTATATTTATTCGATTTTCTGCGCCCGGGAAGAACTGGAAGATGAAATCCTCCTGATGCACGGGGACCTGGTGTTCGAGGAATCCGTTCTCCGGGAGCTGATGGCCTCCCAAAAATCCTGCATGGCGGTTTCTTCCGCGGTGCCGCTGCCGGAGAAAGACTTCAAAGCGGTCGTAGCAGACGGTATAATCCGAAAGGTCGGAATCGAGTTCTTCGACAGCGCTGTCGCTGCGCAGCCCTTGTATCATCTGCGAAAGGATGACTGGATGCTGTGGCTCGGGAAGATCGCTGAATTCTGCGAAGCCGGGAATGTGAAGGTATACGCGGAAAACGCGCTGAACACGCTGGGCGGGGCCTGCGGGATCGTGCCCCTGGACGTGGGGACGCGGCTCTGCGGGGAGATTGACAATCCCGAAGATCTCCGGGTTGTGATGAAAAAGCTGGAGGAACTCTAATGTACGTGTATTGCCTGTTCTGCCGGACGCAGCGGTGTGCCCGGATTGCCCAGCTGATGGAGATCAAAGGGGTGGACCGGGCCTTCTCCCCGAAGGTGCTTTCGCGGCAGCGGGTGAAGGGCGTCAACCTGACGCAGGAGAAGGACCTGCTGCCCGGGTATGTCTTCCTGTTCCACGAGGAACGGATTATTGACTATCAGATGTTTGCCGGCATCGACGGGGTCATCCGCCGGGTCGGAAGGACCGAAACCGGATATGAACTGGAAGGGCCGGACCGGGAGTTCGCCCTGGGGCTGCTGGAGAAAGACGGTAAAGTCGGCGCCATGCGGATGGTAAAAGTCGGTGAGAAGATCCGGATGGAGGATCCCCTTTTTGCCGGCAGCGAAGGTGTCGTGACGAAGATAGACTACCGCAAGGAACGGGCGCGGGTAGACTTCAAGTTTGAAGGAAACGACTGCCACGCCTGGGTGGCGGTGGAGGATGTGCGGAAGGCGGAGGAGTAAAATATGCCGTCATTGGAGCCTTACAAGGCTGAATTGGATTATTCCTATGCCCCGGGGATTTTCCCCAGCATGGAGTGCCTGCTTTCCCGGCCCGGGGCGGTGCGCCGGGTGCTGGTGCATTCCCAGGCGACCGGCCGGGAAGGTGTCGGAAAGCTGACTGCCCTGGCGGAAGAGCACCGTATCCGGGTAGAGGAAGCCGACCGGGTGTTGTCCCGGATCAGCGGGAAGGACAACTGCTACGCCGCAGCTGTCTTTGAAAAATTCTCTGACACACTGGACGCTGAAAAACCGCATGTGGTGCTGCATCACCCGGGGGACAGCGGGAACGTGGGAACGATCCTGCGGACGGCCCTGGGCCTGGGTGTTAGCGATATGGCGCTGATCCGCCCCTGTGTGGACCTATTTGATCCCCGGACGGTGCGGGCAAGCATGGGCAGCCTGTTCCGTATGCGGGTACATGTATACGATACCTTTGAAGATTACCGGGCGGAATTCCCGCAGCGGCCGTTATATCCCTTCATGTTGGATGCGTCCGTGCCGCTGGGAACCGTGACAGAGATCCCGGAGGTCTACTCCCTGGTCTTCGGGAATGAAGGCAGCGGTCTGCCCGCGGAATTCGCCGGATACGGCCAGGCCATAAGGATAGAAAGCAACGACCAGGTGGATTCCCTGAATCTGGCCATCGCCGCCGGGATCGGAATATATCATTTTAGGAAATAATGAGTTTTTGCTGCCGCCATTGGAAAATGTTTCCAATTGCGAACGAGGGGAACCGCCTGCGAGGGGAACCAGATTCGAGGGGAACGATGGAACGATGGGGACGGTTTTCATCCGTTCCGTGGAACGGATAGAACCGTCCCACAGCGTTCCTTTCTTTAACTAGAACTTTTTTCACGATGTCTGGACCTCCCCCATCAACCCCTGATTTCGACAGCTTAACTATACCACAGGAGCCGCCGGAAAAAGTGTGAAATTTGGGGAAATGGACTGAAAACATTTAAAATTTCTAAAACGAACCGCCGGTTTAACCGGCGGTTCGAAAACATCTTATTCGTACTTTACTTCGCGGTGGGCTGCGTTGTAGTCCATCTGGACAATCATTGTGCGACCGGCCTGGAAGGGAATCTCCTGGCCATCCTCGCCGTAGAACACGGTGCGGTCATTCACGTCGTCGCGCTTCCACACGCAGGCATAGTGCTTGCCGCCCATGAAAACGTCGGCGTTGCCCGAGGTGCCGTACAGGATCGGATAGGGATGCTCGCCGTCGGGCCACTTGTTCTCCACGTATTGGATCACAACATTGGCGAAGGTGATGGCGTTGCCCTGGGTCCGGGTGCAGCTGGTAATGATACCGCCGTCCAGTTCGTTGTAGGTGGCGAGTTTGCTGACGGTGTTGGTTATCCGCTGTTCCGTGAATGGAACAGGGTTGTCCAGGGGCTTTTCCAGGTCAGTGATCGCGTAGCGGTAGTAGACGTTCTCTTCCGGTTCATATTCATATACGCTGTTGAAGTAGAACATGCCCTTGTCGTCCACATTCTTCGTAGCGTCGTTCCGGAACATGACATACACCACTTCGCCCGTGTCTCCGCCTTCCGGCAGGTCGCCGAACTTGAAAGTATGGTTGTGATCGGAGAAATCACGCTCGCCCAGCAGGTTCGTCACAAGGCCGGCAGCGTCCCAGACCAGGTTGCATTCATCCGGCAGGCCGCTGATACGGTATTTCCACTTCAGGTACTGCTTGGAACCGGTCAGGCCGTCGAAGTACATCCGGACATTCCAGGGATAAGTCTGCAGGTCAGAGTTGACGGAGTTCGGGATGCCAAGGCTGGCCCGGGCTTCATCTACATTTGTTTTGTACTTACTGCTGACGGAGGTATTCTGCGTGCCGGCGTAGAGCACGGGCGCGTTCCACTCCTGGCGGATCCAGACATTGCCCATCCGCATGCTGCGGCAGCCGCCGACCAGTGTGGGCAGGTAGTCGTTGAAGATCATGCACAGGCGGGTGTAGCCGGAAATGGCTTTCGCCATTTCATAGTACACATCGGCATAGGTACCGAAGACGGGGGCTGCATCGCCCACTGCGCTCAGGTAGCCGCAGTGCTGCACCATCAGGGGATAGTACTTATTGGTGACAACCATGCCGCTGAAACCTTCCGGCAGATCCTCTTCCAGTTCGGCGAATTCGCGGCCGGTGGTGGGGCTGATGCCGTCCGGCACAGTGTTCTCACCGGCGGGCTGGATATTGATCTTCCGGGTGGATGTTGCGTCAATCGTTTTCGCGCTCGCGATATCTGCACCGGCCGCAGTGCAGCTCAGTACAAAAGCGCAGATCAACAGGATACTGATAAGCTTTTTCATACGATACTTACTTACTCCTTTCAATCCTCTCAGGCTTTCTGTCTTCAAAAGCCGTCTCGCATTTTACCATACGCCTTCCGCTTCGTCAAACCGGCGGAGTTCCGCGCCTTGAAAAATAAGGGTTCTGGCCCTTTTGCAAGCTTTATGCTATAATACGTCGAAACCATACGGAAGCGGAGGCAGTCCGATGAGAAAGATTCTGGCTTTCATCCTTGCGGGAATCCTGGCGCTGGGGATCGTCTGCTTTTCCGCCGCGGAAGGCGAACTGGAAGTATATGCCTGTGATTACAGCCTGCATCTGCACCTGAACCCGGCAGCCTATCCCTTCCGGGAGAGGAAGCATGCTCAAGGCTACGCGGATCTGCTGGATCTGCTGGAGATCCGGGGCAGCATGGTTCGCTGCCCAGAGACGAAATCGGCGGATGTGAACCTGGAACTGATCCCCTCGACGAATCCGGCGGCCAAGGTTTCGCTGCATATGTACGGAACGTCCGATATGATGAAGCTGGAATCCTCCCTCCTGGGGCAGGAAGTCGTCTGTTTCCGGCCCAGCGGTCTCATGGCCTTCGCCAAGCGCGCCTGGGAGGCTTTCAAGATCCCGGCCCCCTATTATGTGCTGCTCATCCCGGATACGACCTGGCGTGCTTTCCGCTGCGTTCCGGATATGTGGAATGAGCTGATCGGCCCGGTGGAGAATGGTATGACTCTGAGCTGGGACAAAGTCCAGGAGCTGGCTGAAGCCTGGCGTGTGAAGCTGATCGGCGGCGACCTGCCGAAGAACTGGGTCACAGCCATCGGTTACCCGCTGGAGAATTCAGAAACCTTGCAGATCGCGGTGGAGGACCTGGCAAAGCTGATCCGCCTGGCCGCGGACGGAGAAAGCCTGGAATTCGAGGAAAAAGAAAAGGACGGCGTCCGGACCCTGCGTCTGAAGAACGCAGCCGGAGCCGTCCTTTGGGAAGAACATCATACGGATAATTCCTATGACTGCACGCTGTCTGTTCCTGAAATCCCGGTGGATTATATCCCCTCCTGGACCTGGAAAACCGAAACCGTCGACGGGAAAATCAACCTGTCCCTGATTGCGGACTGGGCCCGCGGCCCGGGTACCGGCGAGGAGGAGCACGTCTATCGGGAAAGCTGGCCGGAAAACCTGCTGTCGGTCCGGATGGAGATGACCGGCCTGCCTTCGGCTTATCCTTCTGACAGCGCGTTCTCCGGATCGGTCTCCCTTTCCGGCTATCTCCTCCCGAACTTTAGCTATCTGGTGAAAGGCTCTACAACAGCTGCCGGGGAGATTTCTCTCTCCCTGACCCGGGCGGATCAGCCGGAGGGCGAACCGGTCTTTACCCTCACTGGTTCCGTGTTGCCTAAGGAATACAACGCGCCCCTGGCTTATGTGACGGAAGAGATGACCGCGGAATACAATATCTTCGGCCTGAATGAGGATACCCTCTACCGGCTGTTCAACCTCATCGATCGCCCGCTTCTGCGGGGTCTCATCGATTTCCTGTATGAACTCCCCGCCTCTTCCTGCCAGAGCATCATGGACGACCTCGAATCCTTCGGTGTCATCCAGACATTACTTCAATAACTTCTCAGCGGGATCTCTTACGGATCAGCAGGATAATACTCACAATGAATCCCAATGCACTCAGTGGCAAGGCCGTCCTGAGTGCTTTTTTTACGAAGTCCCCGGAGAGAATCTTCGGCTCCCGGGTTGTCAGGGCAGTAACCTCCGTCCGTCCGCCAAGGGATTCCCGGTAAGTGTCCAGGATCGCTCCCAGCAATGCCGTGCGCTGCTCCGCGGTGAGTTCCGGGGCTGCTTCCTGATACAGCGTCACATGGAACATCGTCGGATGGAATCCGCGGACATCCGCTGCCCGGGTACTTTTCGCGCTCAGCGGAGAATCATATGTCGCAATACGGTTTGCCATATCGGTCGGATACACCCCGACAATGTAGAGGTTCTTTTGGACTTCTTCCGTCTTGATACCGTTCAGGTCGGCTTTCGAGGCCGCCGCAGCAATCACTTTTTCCGATGCCATCTCCCGGATGTTCAGGATTCCCCCGTTCGGTTTCTGGCCGTCAGCTGCGGAATCAAAGGCCAGTACCAGTGTACCGGTGGATGCCTTCCGTTCCGCGTTCCCGCCGTACAGGATCGCTGCAATCGCCACGCCGACGGCAAAGCATACTGTCACCACGATGATAGTCATCCGCAGAAAGTGCGTTTTCTTCATCTCCTCGCACCTTCTTTCGCTTCTGCGTCTTCAGCCAGTGCCGCCTTGCTGCGCAGCAATTCCGGCCACAGCGCTGCAATGAACCAGATAAAGCAGGCCAGAATAAGCCCGATTGCCCCGCACAGCACGCAATTTTTCAGGTTTGCGCTGAGTATGCTCGGTGTACTGCCCTGTGCTGCCGTATGGGAAACAAGGATTTCAGACGTTCCCGCGCCCCGGGCCAGATAATCGTTGTAGGCGTCCAGCACCCGGTCCAGCAGTAGACGCGTTTCCTCGTCCTTCAATCCGAAGATGTTCTTCAACGTGACCGTGAAACGGTTTTCATATTCCATCTCGAAATCCTTCAGGGGCGTATAGGCTCCGGGATCCTGCACCTTGGCCAATCCCATCATCATTTCTTTGAGCTTCTTCGTTTCCTGCGTATAGATCTGCAGGATTTCGATCTGTGCACTCAGCGCGTCCGCAGTAATTTTCCGGCTGAGCGTAACGCCGTCAAGCGCCTCCTGCAGCACGGCAGCGGAAGTGACTTTCGTCAGGTCCAGGGCGGATCCGTCCGGTGCTTTCAGATCTTTTGCGTATTCCAGCGTGGCCACCGCAGACACCTTCTGCGGCTCCTTCGTGAAGGGATACACTGCCAGCGGTGCGCAGATGCCGATCACAATGCACAGCACCAGCACCCAGGCGAAAACCTTCCGCTTGTCCCAGAAATTCCGAACCACCCGGGCCGGATCAATGGCGTTGTCCTCCGTCCGCGGACGGAACCTCGGCGCTTTTTTCTGTTTCTCGCTCATTTGGAAATCCTCCGTTCTTTATTGAAACTCCCGGCCATCGCGGTGAAAATCACCGGCGTGCTCAGGATCATCGGATAGGCGTATCGGTAATACCCGTTCACCGGGCTCAGCATGCAGGCTCCCAGCACCGTGACTAGGAGCAGGCAGCAGGGCAGGAATTTCCGCAGCTTCCGGAAAATGAGGGCGATCAGCGTCATCGCCGCAGCGATCCAACTGTAAAGTCCGATGCACTGTAGCTGCCGGAGTACCGGAACATTGATCGCCCGGTTCCAGATCCGCCCGGCTGTATAGTTCCCGGCCGGCCGCATCGTCAGCCCCAGAGGTTCCCGGACTTCCGGATTGATCCCGCCGAGACCGATGAAAATGTGGGACTTGATCGGGCTTTGGGCGGACAGGGAGAAATAAATCCACGTGGATTTCCGCCATCCCTCCAGGATTGTCCCGGGATGCTTCCGAAGCATCCCCCACCACATTCCGAGGAATTTCGCCCGGGTCTCCGGGGTAAAATGACTCGGATCCTTGATCCCGTCGGCAATATCCGGATGATAGGCCTCCGTGAAGGTTTCCCAGTCCACGACGCTTTCGATGATTTCCTTCTCCTCGGTTGTCACCTCGTCCGGGTGCTGCTGCACGTAGTAGGCCGCAGTCTGCAGCGGCATGGACATTTCTTCCTTGATCTCCGCGGACGGGATCCCCGCGATCCGCGGAATTGCAATGGAGACGATCACCAGGGTCACGGAGGAAAGGGCTGCCGGGAGAATCCCGGCCTTTTTGCGCCGCTTCAGCAGCAGGATAATAGAAATCATCAGCGGAATCCATCCGGCGAAGTTCCGCAGCAGGGACAAGATCGCCGGGGTAACGGCTATCCATACAATATTGCGTTTCTGCCCCCAGAATTCCTCCCGCTCCCCGGCGGACCGCAGCAGCAGGAAAACGAACCACAGGATCCCGATGGCCAGGTTGGAATCCTTGCCCATCATGAAGGCGTACAGCGGGAAAACCGGGATCAGCCCGTAGAAGGCCGCTAGGATATAGGCCGCTTTCCCGGCCCACTTGTCGGATAAATACGCGATGACATGACCCAGAAGGACGGCCTCCAGGATCATCTGCAGCCAGCAGTAGAGGCATACGCCGAATACCGGGATACCCAGGCCCTGGCCCAGGGAATAGAAGCTGCCGAAGAGAATATTCTGGAACCAGGGGTTGTTGACGTTGCTCCTGTTCAGTCCGGTAAACCAGGCAATACTGGTTCCCGCGTCCCATGGCATATTCCCCGGAAAGCATAGAATCCCCCATGGAATCCAGCAGAGAAGCAGGATTCCCGCCAGGACCCATTGCTTTCCAATCCGTTTCATAAGCTCCCTCTTACTCGTACTTTTTCTTCCCTGAGTATACGATATACAAAACGTAAGGGAACGACATCACCGCCGCCAGAACCGTCACAATCAGCGTCGCCCACGCGGCACCAATCGACCCATGCTCCAGCGTCAGCCACACATCCAACCCGATATTCGCAACCCCTGTAATCAAACTCACAACCATCGTATATCCTGCCCGTTTGAGACTCAGCAGAATATTCGTACTCGTAATCCTGAACGTGCTCAGGATCACGAAGCTGATCGTCAATATCCGCATACAGGGTACCGCATCCAGGTAATTCTCCCCCCAGAGCAGCTGTACGAGCTGCGGCGCCAGGATATACACGAAAGCCCCCAGCACAACGCTGATCCCGCCGGCAAACAGATAGATCTCCTTCGTCTTCCGTTTGATCCAGCCAACGTCTCCCAGGTGCTGCACGAACAGCGGTACATAGTACACCATCAGACACTGGGGAATAAAGTTCATGTTCTCCGGCAGCTGGGTCCCTGTCTTGTAGCTGGCCAGGATGGATGCGTCCGCCACCACCAGCGTGATCACCATCACGTCCAGCCGGTAGAGGATCACGTTCAGCGCGCTGGTAATCCCCGCCTTCACGGAATATTTTGTCAGGTCCTTGACCTGCTCCCGGTTCAGCCTCTGGGTCCAGGATACGTCCGTGTACTTTTTGCAGAAGATATATCCGATCACCGCGGCCCCGATATACGCCAGGTACCGTCCCGCGATCGTTCCCCAGATCCCTGCAGCCAGTGCCCCGACGATCGCGAAGCCCGCGTACATCACGGAATGGATGTTCAGCAGCAGGGAATACTTCTTGTTGTCCTTCTCCGCCCGCAGGATGACCGTAAAGTAGTCAAACAGGAAATTGATAAACGGCAGCACCGCCAGGGAAAGGATATACTTCCGTGTTTCCTCGATGCCCACGTTCCCCAGCAGCCCGTACAGCAGGATGGCCAGGCTTAGCAGCGCTTCTGTCAGCAGTCCGAACTTCAGGGCCCATGCGTAGAAAGTCTTTTTCTCTTCCCGTTGGATATCCTTTGAACAGAAGTAAAGGATTCCGCTGGTAATCCCCAGCCCGCTGAACAGGAATACGATGAAGAATACGTTGAACGCACCGGTAAAAATCCCGTAATCCGGTTTGGACAGGATCCGGACGATGGCGATATTCGATACGAAGGCAATAATCTTGTTCAGGAAGGTGCTTCCGAGGATATGGAAGAACCCGCCTGAGAAAAGTGTCTTGATCCGGTTCAGCATGCGCGCCACCGCCTTTCAGCACGCTCCAGCCCGCTTTCGACCGCAAGTTCTCCCGGGCCGGAGAAAGCCCACATGGCCACGGTTACGCCAAGCAGGAAAATCGTGGAGGCACTGTAGAAAATATCCACAAACCCGCCCTCGACGATGTTCATGAACAGCAGCGTCAGCTGGGCATAAAGCAGGATGGTCACCGGTGTTTTTTTGATCGCCGGGATCAGGGTCGCCGCCAGCCCGATAACCGCCCCGAAGATGATCGGCGCAATAATAATCCCGACCGTTCCGAAGTTCGCCCAGGCTTCCCCGATGAACACCGTGTTCATGACGCCTGCAACGCCTTCACGGATGCCGGCAGGATTCGTAATCTGCATCACAACCCGGCCGCTGCGCAGGCCTTCCGCCGCTGGAAACAGCGGGGACATCCAGCTGTAAAAGCTGGCGCCGTTCAGGAAGCCGGTTCTTGCCGGAAATACATCCAGGTGCAGGATCAGCGGGGAAAACTGGCTGAAAATAATCCGCCCCACCGGTCCGGTATAGATGGAGCCCAGGTGGCTTGCCGCCCCGGAGATCACATAGAACCCGACAATCAACGCCGCCGCAGCAATCCCCAGGTACCGGAACCACCTCAGATTCAGGATGTTTCCCATACCCACTTCCAGTAGGTAGAATCCGATCAGGTACATAATAATCGGCGCTTTCTGGAAGTCATAGGTCAGCACCAGCACGCTCAGCACGCCCAAGCCCAGGAACAGGATACACCATTTCTTTTCCCTCGTAACCCGCGCGTATACATAGGCCAGGTAGGAAACATACGGCGTCAAAGCGGTCATCAGCAGGTTCTTGATATACTGGTTCCCGCCGCTGCTGCCGGCGACCTGCCGCAGGACGCTCAGGTTTTGTCGCTTCAGGAGGGCGATGATCGGATTGTATCCCAGGTTCCGGAACACATACAGCGTTGCTCCCGCGCATACCAGCCCCAGGAACAGTACAAAAAAGAACATCCGCGTCCGCTTTTCGCTGACGCAGATTTCCGCATATGTAAATTCCTTGATCTCTCTCCGGCGCAGAAAAATACCGAGGAATTTTTTCATCAGGATCAATACCGTCGGAAACATGATCATCGTGTAGGCGACAGCGTAATAGGCCTTGTCGATATTCTCTGCCTTGTTCAGCGCAAAGCGCAGCATATAATGTTCCCGCATACCCAGGTACATTAGGCTTCCGCCGATCAGGCTGAACACCAGCAAATAGTAATAGATGGCGCTGATCATGTTCAGTTTTGTGATTTTCAGGCTGCCGGCAGCAATCCGGAACAGCAGCGTACTGCCCAGGAATACCGCAATTACCACCAATAATCGCAAACCCAGCATGACCGTCCTCCGTATTACCCAACCAGATCTTTTGCCACCTGCTCCGCCCGGCAGGTCCACAGGTTTTCCGCCTTCGCTGCCTTACAGTTCTTCCGCATCCGCGACAGCAGCGCCGGATCCTCAAAGATTTCCTTGAATACACGCTGGATTGCCTTCGCGCTGTAAGCAATGTTCCAGCCGATATCATACCGTTCCACAAAATTGCCGATGGCCGTACCCTTTGTGCTCAGTACCGGCTTTTCATAGGCCAGGTATTCATATGCCTTGAAAGGTTTTGCCAGTTCCCGGTATATATCTTTCTGGAACAGCAGGGAGCAGATATCGGCCTCTGCATAATATGGCGCCAGTTCATCGCCGGATTTATGAATCACCTGAATCCGGTCACACAGATACGGCGCATAGGTTGCTTCTTCCTTCTTCCATTCCGCTTCCCGGCAGCAAAGGATCAGCCTCGTTTTTTCCGTCCGCTGCACCGCCTGCAGCAGATCCGTTATCTGGTACTGCTTTCCCAGTCCGCCGACATAGAACAGTGTCAATGGTTTTTCGGAAAAATCCCTGCCGCTTTCGTTCGATAAGGCAGAAATTTCGATATTATCCGCCCCCGGCGGAAGCTCCCCGGCAATGGCTCTCAATTCCTCTTCCTGCACATAGTCGCATACTTTCATATCCGGCACATAGAACCGGTTCAGGGTTTTCTTATACTCCCGGATATCATACCTGTAGCACAGGATTGCGCTTTTCTTCTTCCACTCTGAAAGGCCTTCCCCGTAGACATCAAACTTCCAGTAGATATCGCAGTAGAAAAGGCCGATGGGAATCCCGCAGGAACGGATATACCGGAAGAATTTGAAATCCAGGAAAGGATGCGTCGGCAGGTGATGTGGATCCGTCAGCAGCGTCGGCTCAGTATGGCTTTCAGTGTACATAAAATCAAACTTTTCACCCTGCCGGATCCTCTTTTTCAGTGCCTTCATCTGCTTCCGCCGCTCGGAAGACACCCCGGAAATCATCGTTACTTCGTATCCGATATCCCGGAACGCCTGCGCCATTTTCCGCGGGCGCATCATCCGGGCGCCCATACCGCGCTCTTCCAGCCGATAGGGAAGGTAAAAGATACATTGCTTCATTCGTCTTCTCCCCCCTTTGGGCCAGAGGGTTTCGCACGCCCGGAAAACGAGCCAGTGTGCTCGTTTTCAGTAAGAAACGGGCGGCAGCCCCGGGCACCGTCCCCATGGCGGTTGAGAAGCTTTTCGATCTTCTCAAAGCACTGGTTCAGTTCGTAGTTCTCCGTCACATGCTTCCGGCCTTTTTCGCCCATCTGTTTCCGCAGTTCCGGGGCGCAGTACAGCTTCCATACCGCGTCGGCGATAGCTTCCGCGTTCTGTCTTGGAACGACAATTCCGGCTTCCCCGGCCGTCTCCATCAGCCCGCCCGCGTCTGAGACGATTACCGGCGTACCGCAGGCCTGGGCCTCCACTGCCGCCACCCCGAAGGATTCATATCGGATCGATGGAATTACCGCCGCGTCCAGGTTGGCGTATACTTTGGCGCATTCCTCCTGCGAGATCCGGCCCGTAAACTCCGTAATTCCCGTAATCCCGAGCTCTCCGGCCAGCGTTTTCAGTTCCGCCTCCTGGGGCCCGTCCCCTGCAATCTTCACCCGCAGGTTCATCTCCGGATGTGCTTTCGCCAGGATCGCTGCCGCCCGCAACAGATAATCAATGCCGTAAATCGGCATCAGGGATTTCACTGCGCCGATAACAAAATTGTCGTCCGTCCGCGTCCGTTTCCCCGGCGCGAACAATTCCATGTCCACCCCGAATGGCGTGATTTCAAATGGCCTGTCAGTATACTTTCCTGCTTCGTCAGCCATGGCTCGGCTCGTAGAAAACAGTGTTCCCGCCTTCTTCAATGCGAACTGCAGCAGAGACCGGTGCAGCGAGCTCCGCCGGGGAAAGTCGTAGATATCGCTTCCCCATACGGATAGCGCATATCCCTTTACCCCGCTGAGCGCCATGGCGATACCGTAGCTCGTGGCGTAGTGGGCGTTAACTACGTCCGGTTGGATCTCCCGGATCAGCTTCCGGATCTTTCCGCCGGCGGTCAGATACTTCAGCTTGCCCAGGTCGCTGCCATCCGGGTCCACCCCCAGGTCCACCAGGTGTACGGATACGCCGGGAATTTCTCCCGGCGTAAAGGAGATCACATGTATCTCATGCCCGCGCCCCAGAAACCAGGCGCACCATTTCCGGATATGCGCACTCCCCGCCGGGCCGACAAAACAGATCTTCATCCGTATCCCTCAGCTTACAGCCGCCAGAACCGCATACCGCTGGCTTTCAGTTCGTCCATCCGGTACAGGGATTTCACATCCACCAGTACCTTCTCGGCGTCCGGCAGTTCATCTTTAAACAGTTCCTTGACCTTCATCATGGGCATGTTCCGGAATTCCTTGTGGCCCACCGCCACAATGATGCAGTCCGCCTTCGGAATGTTTTCCCACGGCGTCAGCTCCACGCCGTATTCCTTCTTCGCCACCGCCGGATCCGCCCAGGGATCGGTGACCACCGGATAGATTTCATATTCCTGCAGCCGGTCAATGATATCGACCACCTTGCTGTTCCGGGTATCCGGACAGTTTTCCTTGAAGGTCAGGCCCAGGATCAAGACGGTTGCTTTCTTCGGTGCCATACCGGCTTCGATCATTTCCTTGATCGCCGCGTCGGCCACGAAAGCGCCCATAGAGTCGTTGACCTTCCTGCCGTTCAGGATAATCTGGCTGTGGTATCCTAGCTTTTCAGAAATATTCGTCAGGTAGTAGGGATCCACGCCGATGCAGTGGCCTCCGACGAGGCCCGGCTTGAAGCCCAGGGCGTTCCATTTTGTGTTCATGCCGGCCAGCACTTCATCCGTATCGATCTTCAGCTTGTCGCAGATGATTGCAATCTCGTTCATGAAGGCGATGTTGATATCCCGTTGGCTGTTTTCAACAACTTTTACAGCCTCAGCTGTCTTGATGTTGCTGACCGGAAACGTTCCGGCGGTGATTACGATATCATAGACCTTCTGGATCTCCCGGGCAGACTCTTCGTCCATGCCGGAGACCACCTTGCGGATGTTCGTCAGGGTATGCACCCGGTCGCCGGGGTTGATCCGCTCCGGGGAATACCCGATCTTCCAGTCCACGCCGCACTTCAGTCCGGATTCCTTTTCGATGATCGGCACACAGATGTCTTCCGTCACGCCCGGATATACCGTGGATTCGAAGACCACGATCGTCCCGGCAGACAGGTTCTGTCCGACGGTCCTGGAAGCGCCTTCCACGGGCCGCAGGTCCGGGGTATTGTCCTCGTTCACGGGCGTCGGCACCGCAACAACGATAAATCGCGCTTCCTTCAGCCGGGAAGCATCCGATGTGAATTCCACCGTCGTGTCTTTGAGCGCGTCGCCCACTTCGTTGGTGGAGTCGATACCGTTGGCGTATTCCTCAATCCGCTTTTTGTTGATGTCAAACCCGATGACCGGGATATGCTTCGCGAATTCCACCGCGATCGGCATTCCTACATAGCCCAGGCCCACCAGCGCAAGCTTCTCTGTTCCGGAAATCAGTCCCTGATAAATGTTGTTGAATTCCATATGGATTTCCCTTCTTCCTTACAGCGTATTCCGGATCTGCGAAATAACGCTCTCAATTTCTTCCCTTGTCTTGTAGGGATCCAGCGGCAGGCTGAGTACCGTGCTGCACAGTCTCTCGGTTACCGGACAGTCCGCGATGGCGCTGTCCGTTCCGGCGAAAGCCCCCTGCATATGCATTGGCTTCGCATAGTATACCATGGACGGGATCCCTGCTTCCTTCAGCTTCGTCTGCACCCTGTCCCGGGTCGCCCGGTCTTTAAACTGCACCGTATACTGCGCCCAGGAACTGTGGAATCCCTCTTTGATTACCGGTAACACGATCCCCGTATCTTTCAGTCCCTCCGTGTACCAGGAAACAACCTTGTTGATGTCCTCCAGCTCGTACTCCCGGAAAGCAGCAAGCTTGGGCAGCAGGATCGCCGCCTGCAGCGTATCCAGCCGGCTGTTCTTCCCGATCCGGATATTGTTGTATTTCGCGTTCGGATCGTTTGGATTGCTGGTATCCTTCCCGTGGACACATAGGGAACGGATCAAATCCGCCCATTCATCGTTGTCCGTAAAGATGGCCCCGCCGTCTCCATAACATCCCAGGGGTTTTGCCGGGAAGAAGGAGGTGGTGGCAATATCGCCAAAGCTGCAGGCTTTCTGTCCGCGGATATTCCCGCCGAAACCCTGGGCCGCGTCCTCTATGATGAGCAAACCATATTTATCGCAGATGGCCCGGATCGCGTCATAGTCCGCCGGCAGGCCGAACAGGTCCACTGTCACTACAGCACTGGCTTTATACTTCCCTTCCGCGATTACTTTCTTTATTGCTTCTTCCAGTTTCACCGGATCCATGTTGTAGGTTTCCGGATCAACATCCACAAAGGCCGGCGTCGCACCCTCGTCCGCCGGACATTCCCCGGAGGAGAAGAAGGTGAAGTCCGGTACGAACACCGCGTCTCCTTTTCCAATCCCCCAGGCCCGCAGGGCAATAGTAATCGCGTCGGTCCCGTTGGCGCAGGTAATGCAGTGCTTCACGCCGACGTATTCCGCCAGCTGTTTCTCCAGTTCCTTCACTTCCGGGCCGGAAATGAAATGGGCGGAAGAAGCAACGGAGATCATCGCCGCGTCAATCTGCTCCTTCAGCGCTTCATACTGCCTGGGTAAATCCCGAAACTGCATCTTCAGCATTCCTCCAGTCCGGTTTCTGTCTCCCGGTATTTCCTTCCGCAGGAACAGGCCAGCCCATCCCGCAGGACATTCCCGCATTCGCAGACCCATCCGGCCTGCTTCGCCGGGACGCCCAGCATCAGGGCGTGGGCCGGGACGTCCGAGGCAACCACCGCGCCGGCCCCGATCATCGCCCAATTGCCGATGGTATGGCCGCAAACCACAGTGGCGTTCGCCCCGATGGACGCGCCTTCTTCCACAACCGTCTTCTTGTACCCCGCTGCTCCCTTCGGGTATTTCGCCCGGGGCGTCAGGTCGTTGGTGAAGACGCAGGAGGGACCGCAGAAAACGTAATCCCCCAGCTCCACGCCTTCATAGACCGATACGTTGTTCTGGATCTTCACGCCGTTTCCGATCACTACGTGATTGGAAACATTCACATTCTGCCCGAAAGAGCAGTTTTTCCCGATCCTTGCCCCGGACTGGATATGGCAGAAATGCCAGATTTTTGTTCCGGCCCCGATTTCCACATCCTCGTCCACGATGCTGGTGGGATGTACAAAATAATCGCCCATAGTTCCTCTCTTACTTCATGACCTTCCGCTCGCCGAAACGGCCGACGAAGTCCATGGTGCTGCACTTGTCCATCGGCAGTTTTACGGGCAGGCCTTCCGCCGCAGATTTGTATACCGCCAGCACCAGCTCCAGCGCCCGCCGTCCGTCCTCGGCCGTCACGTAAGGATCCCGGTTGTTCCGGATTGCGTCGATTACGTCCGCGTACAGCGGCGTATGTCCGAAGCCGTAGACGTTCGGCGGATTCTCGTTGAAAGTCCGGATCACTTCCTCCGGATCATCCAGCTGGTCGGAGAAACGCCACTCCTCAATCTTATTGACGGAGGTTCCGCCGGCTTTCACGGTTCCCTTCTCGCCGAAGAGATATAAAGTTTCCTCCAGGTTCTTCGGATAGATATCCGTTGTGCCTTCCAGGATGCCGTATCCGCCGTTTTTGAATTTGATCAGCGCAATTCCGAAGTCTTCCGCTTCGATATACGGATGGTTCAACTTGTCCGTCATCCCCATGACGGTGTCGATCTCATCGCCCATCATCCACCGCAACAGGTCGATATTGTGGATGCACTGGTTCATCAGGGCGCCGCCGTCCTGGGCCCATGTGCCCCGCCAGTCTGCCCGGGAGTAGTATTCCCAGTCCCGGCACCAGCGAATGTGCGCCGTACCGTAGAACATCCTTCCAAACCGGTTCTTGTCCACCGCGTCCCGGATCTTCTGGATAGATTTGTTGAATCGGTTCTGGTGATTGGCACATACCTTGACGCCCTTCTCCCGGCTCCGGCGAATGATTTCATCCGCGTCCTCCAGGGACAGGGCAATGGGTTTTTCGATGATTAAATTGCAGCCCGCATCAATGCAGTCCAGCGCGATAGCCGCGTGCTTGCCGCTTTCCGTCGCGATGGCCACCAGCTCCGGTTTTTCCTTTTCCAGCATCTCCCGGTAGTCCGTGTAGGTATGGATGGTTCCCAACTCAAACTTCAGGATCTTGTCCCGCATATGCAGCAGGTCCGTATCGCACAGCGCTGCAAACTCCAGGCCGTTGGCCTTCGCCGCAGCGATATGGTTCGGGGAGATCCGGCCGCAGCCGATTAACGCGTACTTCATGGTCAATTCCTTTCTTCTAAAGCCTTCACAATCTTTTCCGCCGCATGCCCGTCGCCGAAGGGCTGATAGCTTTCATCCACTGTCTGCGGATTCCCCAGCTTCGCCACGATCTCTTCCGCGATGGGATAGGACAGTTCGTTCCGTCCGGATACCATGGTTTCCGGCCAGCAAACAAAGTTCAGAATCGTCACGCATTTCTTCCCGGCAAAGAACGCTTCCCGCTGCAATCCGCCGGAGTCGGTTACAATTTTCCGGGCGTTCTTCACCAGGCAGGCGCTTTCCAGATAACCCACCGGCTCCGTCAGCACCAGTTTGGTAAACTCACCGCTGCTGAAAAGCCGCAGCGCCCGTTCTTTATTCCTGGGATGGACCGGGTAGACCGTCGGGGCGTCCAGCATCTCCGTCGCCCGGAAGATCTCCAGCAGGTCGTTGTCATCCCCGGTATTCTCTTCCCGGTGGCAGGTCAGGTAGTAGAACTCCTGGGGCACCGGAGCTGTCCCGCCACCAAGCAGCTGAAGCTCGATCTCATCCAAAGTCAGCTTTCCGCTGTATTCCAGGAATGCATCGTACATCGGATCCCCGACGAGAACGCCTTTCTCCTGCAATCCTTCCGAAGCCATTTCCCTATAGCCGCTTTCTGTAGAAGCTAACAGGAGGGAAGAAACATGGTCCGTGCAGATCCGGTTGATCTCTTCCGGATTTGTCCGGCTGTGAGTCCGGATCCCGGCTTCCACATGGCATACCGGAATGTGGAGTTTCGCTGCGGCCAGCGCCGCCGCCAGGGTGGAATTTGTATCGCCATAAACCTGGAGCCAGTCGGGTTTTTCCGCGATCAGCACCTCTTCGATGGCCATCATCATCCGGCCCGTCATCTGTGCGTGGGTCCCACCGGAAATGCCCAGGTTATAGTCCGGATCCGGGATATCCAGCTCCCGGAAGAACTGCTCTGACATGTTGTAGTCAAAGTGCTGTCCGGTATGCACCAGGATCTCCTGATGCTTCTTCCGCAAAACATGCGACACCACCGCAGCCTTAATAAACTGCGGCCGTGCTCCCACAACCGTTAAAACTTTCATCCCTAACCTCACATTCCAAAAATGTCACCCAAGCAACAAATCTTCCGCTGTGAGGATTCTTCGTCTAAGCCCAGTGTGTCATCCTGAGCGTAGTCGAAGGATCCCCCTTACGGCTCCCGGTGCAACCGGAACATCATCTAGCTAACCCTGTCATTTCGAGCGTAGTCGAGAAATCTCCTAACGTCACCTACACGTCTTCCATGACTTTAACAAATTCACGGGCAAGCTTCTCATACGTAAAATGTTCCAGCACCGCTTCCCGTCCGTTCTTCCCCATCTGTTCCCGTTCTTCTGCCGTCATCCCCAGCATCTTCTTTAACCCGTCCGCCAGCGCATCGGCATCTTCCGCTGCCACACTGATTCCGCACCTGTAATCCGCAATATAATTATTCGGCGCTTCCACCGCGTACAGGATCGGCTTCCCGCTCATCATAGAGTCGAACAGCTTGTTCATGCAGATCCCGAACCGGAACATATCGTTCTTCAAAGCCCCAACATAGCAGCAGTCAATGGCTTCGGTCAGTGCGGGAATCGCGGTCTTCGGAATCCAGGGAAGGAAGAAAATCCTTTTGCCCAGGTCTTCTCCCGCAAGCGCTTTCAGTTCCTCTTTCTGGTCCCCTTCCCCGACAAGCACCGCGACCGCCCTGGGATCTTCTGTCTTTTTCAGTGCCTGCAGCAGGTAGTCCAGTGAATAGGCTTTATTGATTCCGCCGAAAAAACCGATAATAAACTTTCCTTCCGCCCGCAGGCGTGCAAGCAGCTCCGCGTGTTCCTGCGGCAGCGGGGAGGAATGATCCCATTCCTCTTTTACAATCCCGTTTACAACCACATGGAATTTCTCCGGTGCCATCCCGTGCTCCGCCAGATAATCCTTGGCCGCGCACAGCAGGGACACTACCGCGTCCGATTTCCTGCAATAGCTGTTTTCCGCCATCTGGGTGATGATTGCGAAGGGATTGCTCTTTTTCATGCCCCCCAGCTCATACAGGGAAATGGGCCACATGTCGTGGAGTTCATGAATCAGCACTGCCTTTCGCCCGGCCCGTTTGCAGGCCTTCCGGATTTTCTGCCCTGCCCAAGTATCCATCGGATAGGTCGATGAGGTAAGGATTACATCCGGCCGCCATTCCTTTGCGATCCGCTTTGCCCGCCTGCGGAGTCTAGATACAAAACGGTACATACTCAGCGCCCGCTGGACGCCGTTTCCTTCATACGAGCCAGTTTTAATCCAGGTGTAGGTGATTCCGTCAATTTCATCATCCTGGAAATCCTCATTCACCTGCGGGTTCTTTCCCCTGTGATGGGAATAATCTCCTGCAACAATACGCACATTATGCCCCATCTTTACCCATTCCCGGGAAAGATAGTAGGGCCGGAATTCCATGCCCATCTTCGGAGATCCCGCGTAGTGTTCCAGATACAGTATATTCATTCGTAATCCTTTCCCAGCACGGCCAGAACCGTTCTTCCCATGGTAAGAATCTCCCTGAAAAACCGGAACCGGCGAATCGACTCCAGATTCCATTTCATCTTCGCCGGCAGCACCTGCTCCATGTACACCCGGTCCACATCGTCCGCCGCGTTCAACAGTTTCTCCTCATCCTTATAGCGGATCGAGGCTTCGCTTGTAATCCCCGCCGGCATCAGCAGCGTTGCGTTATACTCCGGCTTGTACTGTTCCACATACTTTACCGCTTCCGGCCGGGTCCCAACAAAGCTCATATTCCCGGTGATCACATCCAGCACTTGCGGCAGCTCATCCAGCCGCAGTCGGCGCAGTTTCCGGCCCACCTTCGTGATCCGTGGATCTTCCCCGACCGTCACCGCTGTTCCGATCTTCTCCGCGTTGACCACCATCGTCCGGAATTTGTGGATCCCGAACTTTTTCCCGTAGGTGGTCACCCGCATCTGCCGATAGAATATCGGACCCGGATCTTCGATCCTGATCATCACCGCAATGACGATCATAGGCAGAGTAAGAACAACCAAAAGGATCAAAGCAATCACCAGGTCAAACGCACGCTTCAGTAGCAGCTGTCCCCGCTTCTTCCGGAGTCCTTCCCAGTAGGGTCGGACCTCGTCGCACTGCATAAACGCCGGGAGATCTTCCCACTTTCTCAGCATGCCTTCGCACCGCTTTTCCCGGCCTGGATACCAAGCTCAGCAGTCACCTTCCGCAGCGTATTGCATACCGTTTTCACGTCATCGTCTGAAAGCAGCGTATGCAGCGGCAGTGTAAACAGGTTCCGGTAGTAGTCGTAGGCGTTTGGAAAATCCTTGATATTCCATCCCAGTTGCTTGTAAGCCGTCATCATCGGCAGGGGCTTGTAGTGTACATTCGTGCTGACGCCGGCCTTGGCCATTTCCTCAATTACCTTGTTCCGTATTTCTTCATCTCCGCCTGGAATCCGTACTAGGTACAGGTGGTTGGAAGAATCCATCCCTTCCACGTGATGGTACAGATGCAGAAGACCTAATTCATCACAAACCGCGTCATACTTCCGGATCATTTCCGCCCGCCGTTCCAGCAATCCCGGATACCGGTCCAGCTGCCGCAGTCCGATGGCCGCCATAATATCCGTCATATTGCACTTGTACCACGGTCCGATAATATCGTATTCCCAGGCGCCAGCCTTGCTCTTGGCCAGGGCGTCCTTGTTCTGTCCGTGCAGGGACATCAGCTGGAACAGGCGGTAAATCTCCCGGTTGGTCACGCCCAGGTCATAGACCGCCTTCGGCAGGCACCAGGTGCTGGCTCCGCCTTCCGCTGTTGTGAAATTCTTCACCGCATGGAAGCTGAAAGATGTAAAGTGCGCGATCCGTCCGCAGTACCGCTTCTCCGGCGTCTGCAGGGATCCTTCTCCTGTCCGTCCCACAACCCGGCTGGCTCCCAGGGAATGGGCGCAGTCCGAAACAATTGCTGCGCAGCCCAGGCCCTTCTGGATTTTGTAGGATAGTTCACCCAACCGCGTCCCGTCTGACGCGCACGGAGAAAACAGATTTTTCTTTTTCCGCACAATCCGGAAAATCTTGTCGTAATCCGCCACAATGCCGCCCAGGTCCACTACGATGATCGCCTTCGTTCGGGGCGTGATTGCTTCTTCCAGCGCCTCATAATCCATCTCCGGCATCCCGGTAACAGCATCCCCGTCCTTCCGGATATCCACAAACTTGACGGTAGCCCCGCAGTGGATCGCCGCAGAAGCTGAGGCCGTATACGTATATGCCGGAACGATAACCTCATCCCCCTGCCGAATACCAAGGATCCGCAGGTTCATTTCTTCCGCCGCGGTAGCGGAATTCAGGCAGACCATTCTGTGCTTCCATTTGTCCGCTTCCGCTTCTGTATCGATATCCACCCGTCCGGTTTCCATGAAAGCCGTCAATCGCCGCTCCAGCAGTTTCGTCCGCGGGCCGGTGGTAATCCAGCCGGAGCGCATGGCTTCGACCACTTCGGCAATTTCTTTGTCTGAAATGTCCGGAGGGCTGAAGGGAATCTTCCGCGCTGAGGCCTCTGCAGAGACGTTTTCCTTCGTCTCCCCCAGTTCCTCGTTGCCGGACAGGTAAATGGAAAAACCGTAGTCTTTTAGTTCTATATTGTTTTCCTGGCAGATCCGTTCAATTTTATTCTTCATTTCCGCCTGCAGCAGCGGATCTGCAATAAACACATTTTTGATATCAAAGCGGGGAATTGCCAGCTCCAGCATGTCAATACCGCCGAATACCGGCACGCCGTCCAGGTTCCTGCCGGTCATCCGGCCCTTTGAATCCAGTACGCAGACCGGCTGGATTCCGTCGCTCGCTTCCAGGTCCCGGATCACCCGCAGGGCCGCCTCACCGGCGCCGACGACCAGGGCATGCCGCCCTATTTTCTTCCAGTTCTTGAATTTGTTCCTCTCTACTCGCCAAAGTCGGTTACCAAACCGGATGGATGCCACAAACAGGAACTGTAAAACTGCGCCGATCACATAATAGGAATATGGGAAACGACGCGGAAACATGATCAATGTACCAATGAACATAAAGACGGAAGTGATGACCGAGGAACCGGCAATCCGGTTCATATCGTTGATGCCGGCGTACTGCCACATGCCGCTATACAGCCGCAGGCGCCAGAACACCAGCAGGCAGAATACTGTATAGATCGGGGCAAACTGCAAAAACCACTGCGGATATTCCGGAACAGTGTATAGTACTTTATTTTGCATATAGAATCGCAGCAGCAGCGCAAGATAATATGAACCATTTACTGCCAGAATGTCCAGCAGAATGGTCAGCCAGTCTCGCTTGATCTTGTTCAAGACCCTGCCCAGAAATTTCATCATGCGCTGCCCGTCCCCGATCCGTCAAAAATCAGCAAAAGCCATACACCCATAGACTGTTTTATTATACGGTTTCTTCATTATACTGTCAAATTGCGGAACTTGCCCAACCACCCTTCAAATGGTACAATACATTCATCCTAACCGGAAGGAGGCAGATTATGCCTGCCAAGAAACTGGTCCTTTTGATCCTGGCGGTTCTCCTGGCCTTCACCGCCATAGACGTAGTGAACTGGTATGCTTCCCCGGAAGCGGTCTCAACGGCACAGACCGGAGATATCCGGACCCTGAAAGGAGAATCATTTGCTGATACAATCGGGCAGGAGCCTTTCCAAAATGTCATCTTCTGGCTGGATGCTCCCCTGCAGGATGAAACGATTGCTGTTTTAACGTACTACCAGGAAGATTATTCCTCCGCGAAAAACGAGCAGCATCCCCCGAAAGGAACCAGGCAGATTGCCTTTCAGATTCCTTTGGGCAGCTATGTTGCACTGGACTGCTATATTAATGCAAATGTAAAAATCGAGAAGATAACCGTCAGTGGTCAGCCGTTCATTGATGTTCTTAGTCCTTATCCGGTCCGGCCGCTGAACATCCTCATTCCCTCCGCAATCCTGTTGGCAGTTCTTCTTCTGTTTATTTATGTAAAACCGCTAAACAGTTTCATCCGGATCGTCGACAAAAAAATCATTGATCCGGAAACCCGGCTGAAGGGTGTAACTGTTGCCTATATCATCTTTGCCGTTGCCGCCCTGCTGCACCACATCTATGTTGTAACGTACCATATGTATGTTCGGACGGGCTATACAGATCTGGGCATCCCGCTCCTGGTTTTCTCAATTGTTACCTTCTTCTTTGGCAAGCTCTGGAAAGATAAAATTTCCTGGATCCTGCTGGCACTGCTTTGCTTGAAATACGCCCGGACAGCGCTTGAAGGACAGCAGGTTCTGAACGATACAACCTACATTTACTTTATGTCAATTTATGCCTTTTTCGGCTGCTATGGAGTCGGCCGGGCTATCTGCCGGAAGCATTGGAAATCCTTTTTTCTCGCTTTCTGTTCTGTATGGACCTTGGCTGCGGTGGTGCTGGCATCCATCGGCCTCTATGTCGCAATCACCGGTATACCGGTCAAAAATCTTGGCAGCGAATGGTTCACCATTTTGGAAGATGGAAGAATGTATTTCGCAAATCATCCTGTAACCTCAGGCATTACTTTGAGCACAGCAATGGCTGTAGCCATACTGGGGTTCTCATTGACCAAAAAGAAATCAATAAAAACCCTCTTCGTCTCATCTTCCATCATTCTGTTTGTGGCCGGATCTCTTACTGGCACACGTACTGCATATGTCCTTTCTGGAGTGGAACTGGCTTTCCTGCTCTGTCTGCTCGTATATGATAAGCTCAAACCCGGCAGACCCGAGAGGGCTTTCGTCACGGTCAGAAAATGGGCTGTAATCACTGTATTATTCATCGCTGTTACAGGAATCATTGCCTTCGCGCAGTCTTATACACTGGACATTTTCAAGCTTGCTCGTACTCGCGGAGGCCTTTTGCTTTCTCATGCATATGCGGAAGCGCAGTCAAATATTTCAGAAATCACGCACAGGGGATTCGTTATCTCAATGGATCCGGATGTCACATTAACTGGACGTTTTACGATTTGGAGCAACGCATTGGAAGTCATTACTTCCAATGCAAGAAATCTGTTTCTTGGTCAGTCTGTCTATCATCCTATAGAAGTCGTGGATGAATTGAGATTAGCAAGGGATCTTCATTATGTCTATCATTGCCATAATACATTCCTACAAACTTTCCTTGAGAACGGAATCCCCGGTTTCTTGCTCTATCTCAGTTTCTTCCTGTTCTTTGTCTTCCATACTGTCCGTGTGTTGAAGAACAGAAATCTTCTCTTTTGGCAGCGTCTGATTCTTCTTCCGGCCTTTGGCTGCTTCGTTGCTGACCTGGTTGACAGTACTTGCCATGTTACCTTTGGCTATCCCCAGATGACGCTGCTATTCCTCTTTGCCGGATTTACGATAGCCCTCAGCCGTCAAATAAGCAAAGGCAATTCACCGAATTAAAGCGCTAAAGCATTTGGGGTTTATAAAAGGGGACGGATTGAAATCCGCCCCCTCTTCTTTTTTCAGTATTTGGCGGCCCAGGAGAAATCCTGCTCTTTGAATCCGGGATGTTTTTCATCCTTTTCAGATGTTTTATAAGGCACATCCAGTTTCGGCCATTCTACAGCCACATCCGGATCGTTCCATGGAATCCCGCCTTCGGAAGATGGATCGTACACATCTGTGCACTTATACACAAACTCCGCTGTATCCGAAAGCACCAGGAATCCATGTGCAAATCCCTCCGGGATATAAAACATGTTCTTCTTCTCGCTGCTCAGGGTTACGCCAACCCACTCTCCATATGTTTCGGAGCCTGGCCGGACATCCACCGCCACGTCGAACACTTCGCCATGCGTCACCCTTACCAGTTTCCCCTGGGTATGGTTCTTCTGAAAATGCAAGCCTCGAAGAACGCCTTTTGTGGAAGAAGACTCATTATCCTGAACAAACTCCTTGTCGATTCCGGCTTCTGCATATAGGTTTTTCTTGTATGTTTCCATGAAGTATCCGCGGGCATCCCCGAATACCTGAGGTTGGATAATCACTACGCCAGGAAGTTTTGTTTTCTCAAATGTGAATGCCATTACAGCCGTGCCTCCTTCAGATATCTCCTTACCGCATCCTGCCAGGTAGGCAACGGTTTAAATCCCGCTTTCTCCAGCTTGGATTTATCCAGTCTGGAATTCTCCGGCCGGGCTGCTTTGCTCAGTCCGTATTCCGCCGTGGTCACCGGAATAACTTTTGTTTCCAGTCCATACTGCTTGTAGAACTCGCAGCAGAAATCATACCAGCTGATATATCCGCCAGGTTCTGACTCACTGTTCGTTGCGTGATAATATCCATACTTCTCGGTTTCTGCCATATCTACAAGTAACCGGGCCAGGTCCAGCGTATAGGTCGGGGTACCGATCTGGTCGTTCACGACCCGGACAGTATCACGCGTCTTTCCGACATTGATCATTGTCTTGATGAAGTTCTTTCCGTTCAGGCCGAACACCCAGGCAATCCGGACAATAAAGAATTTCTCCAGCGTACTGCTCACCGCCAGTTCGCCGTCCAGTTTGCTCTGTCCGTATATATTCAGCGGTGCGTAGCATTTGTCATCTGGTTCCCACGGACGGGTGCCTTTTCCGTCAAACACGTAATCCGTGGAAATATATACCATCTTCGCATCAATAGCTTTTGCAGCTTCCGCAATATACCGTGTGCCCTCCGCGTTGATCCGATGAACTAGTTCCTGCTTGTCTTCATCCTCCGCCGCGTCCACAGCCGTCCAAGCTGCGCAGTGGATAATTGCGTCCGGATGAATCGCTTCAATCGTGGTTCTCACTGCCCCAGCGTTCGTGATATCCAGCTGTACATAAGGCGCGGATACCACCGCAGTACCGTCCAGTACGCCGCTGTACATATCCTGGATATCCGATCCAACCGTATCATATCCGCGACTGATCAGCTCATTTACCACGTCATGCCCGAGCTGCCCGCCAACGCCTGTTACAAACACCTTCATATGTTTCTCCCATCACCGGTTGGTGTACATCTTGTCGTAATAGTTCTGGTATTCCCCGCTGATAATCTCTTCCCACCAGCTCCGGTTCTCCAGATACCACTTGATTGTCTTCTTGATACCGTCGGCAAACCTTGTTTCCGGCAACCAGCCCAGTTCATTGTGAATCTTCGTCGGATCGATCGCGTACCGTAGATCGTGGCCTTTCCGGTCTGTCACATAGATGATAAGATCTTCGCTCTTCCCCAGTTCCTTGATGATCAGCTTCACAATGTCGATATTCGCCATCTCATTGTGTCCACCGACATTGTATACTTCCCCGATCCGTCCCTTCCGGACGATCAGGTCAATGGCCTTGCAGTGGTCTTCCACATACAGCCAGTCCCGGACATTCTTGCCTTCGCCGTATACCGGCAGAGGCTTGTCATTCAAGCAATTTGCGATCATCAGGGGAATCAGCTTCTCCGGGAAATGATACGGACCGTAGTTATTGGAGCAACGGCTGATCGTCACAGGCAGTCCGTACGTCCGGTAATATGCCATGACCAGCAGGTCCGCGCCGGCTTTGGAAGAAGAATACGGAGAAGACGTATGGATTGGTGTCTCTTCCGTAAAGAACAGGTCCAGCCGGTCCAGTGGCAGGTCTCCGTATACTTCGTCCGTGGATACCTGATGATACCGCACGTTCCCGAAAGCCCGGCAGGCATCCATCATGGTAGCAGTACCGATAATATTCGTCTGCAGGAAGATCCCCGGATCCACAATGGAGCGATCCACATGACTTTCCGCTGCGAAGTTGATCACCGCATCCGGCTTCTCTTCTTCAAACAGCGCAAAGATCCCGTCCCGATTGCAGATATCCAGCTTGCAGAACCGGAAGTTCGGATTGTCCATCACCGGAGCCAGGGTACTCAGATTGCCCGCATAGGTCAGCTTGTCAATGCAGATTACCCGGTCTTCCGGATGTTCCTTCAGATGATAATGGATAAAGTTTCCTCCAATAAACCCTGCGCCGCCTGTAACAAAGATCGTCATCACAATATCCTCCAAATTAATATTTCACTTTTCCTTCTGCGACCGCTTTCAAATGCTCCCCATATGGGCTTTTGCCATATAACTTTGCGGATTCTTTTAGCTTTTCCTTATCAATGAAACCATTAATAAACGCAATCTCTTCCGGCGCGGAAATCGTGATTCCCTGTCGGCTCTGGATCATTTCCACGAACTCCGCAGCTTCCAGCAGACTCTGCATCGTGCCCGTATCCAGCCACGCAAACCCACGGCCCAGCAGCTGCACATCCAGCAGCCCATCATTCAGATACATATCGTTCAGGGTCGTAATTTCCAACTCGCCGCGAGCAGAAGGTTTCACCTGGTTTGCCCGGTCGGAAACGCCTGCCGGATAGAAATACAGGCCGGTTACCGCATAATTACTCTTCGGATTCTTTGGCTTTTCTTCAATGGACAGTGCGTGTCCGGCTTCATTGAATTCCACCACGCCGAACCGTTCCGGATCCGGTACATAGTAGCCGAATACAGTGGCCCGACCATTCTCTTCCGCATTTTTCACTGCGGCCTTCAACATCGTCCGGAAACCGTTACCGTAGAAGATATTGTCTCCAAGCACCATAGCGCCCGCTTCACCTGCTAGGAATTCTTCACCCAGGATAAATGCCTGGGCCAGTCCGTCCGGCGAGGGCTGCACTTTGTAAGACAACGAAATCCCGAACTGGCTTCCGTCCCCCAGCAGATTCTCAAACCGCGGGGTATCATCTGGTGTGCTGATAATCAGGATCTCCCGGATCCCTGCCAGCATCAGCGTGGAAAGCGGATAATAAATCATCGGTTTGTCATAAATCGGTAGTAACTGCTTGGATGTCACCTTTGTCAATGGATAAAGACGTGTCCCGGAACCTCCGGCCAAAACAATCCCTTTCATCAAATCCCTCCTGTAATAAGCAAGTTCTTCTTTTTATTGTCATAAAAATATGAGAAATTCCGACAACAAACTCTAAACCGGCAAAATCCTCAGCAAGCTGTTGGCTGTATTCGTATCCAACTTGCGTAATTATGCGGTTGAATCGAATTTAAACAATATGTAATAACCTCTAGTTTGTAGGTTCGTAGATTTACCTATATCATTGAAGACTGGACGAACAATCAGTGGTAACATGGTTTACCGCATATAAAAGAAAGTCATCACATGGAGTATACCACAGTTTATGTCGGAATGGATGTTCACAAGGAAAGTTTTTTGCTTGCCTGGTACACCAATGATAAAGAGGAAGCTGAGTACATCCAGAAAACTGAAGGTCACAACAGCAAAGTCATCAGCTATTTGGAAGTCATGCATTTCCATTACGGCAACAATGCGACTTTCATATGCGGATATGAGACTGGCTGCCTCGGGTGTGGGTGGTAAGCTGATTTTTCCTCACTATCTATAGCATATACCGGCATATATTAGTTTCCATAAGTTTCCATGTATATATCAGAATAAAATTCTGACCCAACGAGAGTAGTTTTCTGTTGCTATACATTGATCAACGCAATTGTCAACTCATCCACTTGATCGGCTGGAATAAATCGGTCAAACATCATAGAATTAAAATGGAAAATAATCAACAGATGTTTGTTCATTTATTTGCCTTGAATAATATATTCCTCAGGAGGATACTGATATGTTGAGTCTGAAGATATGACATGAACTTTCATGCTTCCGGTAGAAAGCAGTTCCTGGGTGTTGATTTCCAACTGATATCCACACTTCAGATATGTGGAATTCTGGAAATACTCAGCGACGTTATCCCGCTCTTTCCCGTATTCCGCTTTATAATACTGATCTCCGATCTGGATCATCACACAAGAAGCCGTACTATTTGCAAGCGGATCCAAGGCCCAACCTTCCACTACGGTGGTCTCTTTTGTCTGATCTATATTACCATTATATCCTTCCGTATGAATATCACCCGGGCGATCCAGGTTGTGAAAACCCCATTCCCTATATGCTACAATGGGCTTTACCGTATTGAGACTGATCATATAAGTCTCTGGAGGATATTGATAAATACTGTCTGCGGATATGACATGAACAGTAATACTTTGTGCTGTTGCCAGTTCCTGTGCGTTCAGTTCTATTGTATAACCACAATTCAAATATGCATCGTTGTGGAAATACTCGGCGACAGCATCTCGCTCTTTGCCTTATGCCGTTTCATAAAACCGATCTCCAATCTGGATTATCACACCGGAGGCAGTCGTCTGCATCAGCGGATCAACAGCCCAGCCTTCTAGTTCTGTTGTGGGTGTTGTTTGATCCAATGTCATTATATATCCTTCTATCGGCGTATCCCCAGCTCGGTCTAAGTTCTGATATCCCCATCCTTTATATGTTACAACAAATTTAATTGTATCGAGCATCTCAGCATTCGCTGGCAATAGCAATGTTAACGAAATCATAAGAGCAATTACAACAACTATCCACACAATAGTTTTTTCATTCTCATTTATGTATTTCCTCTTTTCCTTCGTGATGGATTTGTATTTCATGTACTCTAATCTGCAAATGTCAAGCATCTTTTTACATGGCAAAATCAGCTTACCATTCACACCACGCGCTTAGATCGCAGGACTCTCGGTAGACCATTAGCCTGTTGATAATCAACTCATGAATAACAAAGTGGCCAATGCCGGAGACTGTTAAATCAGATCTCTTTCCAAGTGCTGTCGGAATTGAAATTACTTGACCTGTCAAGCTTCTGAAGAGAAATTACTCAGAACATCTTGACAAAAATCACTTTATAACAGAATGGTATGCATGAATGGATTCCCAAGTGCGCTTAATCCCGTCTTCAAGGCTGATGCCAGGATGCCATAACAACTCTTTTTCTGTTTCTTCAATATTAAGAATGCTTTCCATCACGTCACACTGTCGAATAGGAAAGTGCCTGATTTCTGAAAACTGCTTTCCCGTGATTTCCTCTATTTTTCTGACCATATCAGACAGTCGAATTCCGACCCCAGTTCCAATATTGAAACAGTATTGATCGCCCTCGTATTCTGTCATGCTTATTAATGCCTTAACCGCATCGTCTATATGAATATAATCCCGAAAAGTATCCCCATAAAGAGCAATTGGTTCTCCGCAAATTAATCTTTCTAAGAAAATCGGTACAATACCTTGTCCCCTCGGTCTTTGAGGCGGAACGCCGTATGGATTTGCCAATCTAGCAATTCGGCAATCCAGTTTATAGCGTCTTCGGTAAAACTCCATGTATTGCTCTATAATTATTTTCTGCATCCCATATCCGCAAATCGGTGTACATTTATCACTTGTCTGATGTGCTTCTCCCTTTGATTCCCCATATACAGTTCCACCTGAAGAAACAAAAATCAGACGTATATCTTTCTGCTTTCGCATCGCTTCAAGCAAGCGAAGAGTAGGGATTATGTTTTGCTGGATTTCTTCTACTATGTCGGAAGTATCTTCTTTAGGTATTGTTGTACTAATCAAGTGAAATATTATATTGATCTGATTGCTCTGGAGTATCGCATCAAAATCTTTTTCTTCTACAAAGTCGCCTTCAATAAAAGAAAACTGATCATTTCTTTTTTCTCTGTCATACAATGTGATTTGGTAATCGTTTTGCATTGCAAAAGCTAAATGCTGTCCAATAAATCCAGCACCTCCGAGAATCAAAACACGTTTCACTGCCAATCTCCTTATACCCCTTTCCTGAGCTCTGTCGCATGTTCATTCAAGAAAGACTTCTCGTCTCCATGATAAAAAACATAAGATGCATATGCAACTCCAGCCAGCTGACCACAATGCTTTATAATAAGATCTGCAATTTCTTCACGAACATGTTTTACAAAAGGTTCACTCGTATAACAAAGATAATCCCGGAGCACTTCCGTAAGCATATATTGTTGAGCATCAACATATTCTTTCTTGAAAGCGAAACCGCCTTTTGTTTGGGAATATAGTTTCATGATGAATTCATGGAATTGCTTATCGTCATATGATGTTTCAATTTCTAATGATTTGTTCAATTCCACAGAATTTATTTTACAAAACACGGATTTTTGCTCATTGTAAAACTTTTTTGTCCAAGAAAAGAATGTATTAATATCCTGAGGCTTGTCAAGTTGATTGATGATTGCCTGAGCATACATTTTAGACACAACATATAGGGAAATAATCCGGTCCATGTATAATGATTCGGATATATCTTCCATCGGTGTATCAGGAAGAATTCCTTTCAGTGTCAGAACATCAACCAGACAACGTTTTAAATAATAATATGCTGATCTTGTGTGTGAATGGATAACAGGCGCACTTGATAGCAATGCAAGACGATACCCTGCCTGAACCATACGTTTCCCAAGATCCAGATCTTCTGCATAATCACCCTGATATTTAAACTTCTGAAATATATCCTTACGGACAAGACAAGCAACATCATTCAGCTGGGCATTTTTTCTCAAAGTATCATAATTGGTATTTTGTGGTAATGATAAAATCCGATCAGTATCCAAAATGCCCATATATTTTGAATGCTGCCAAATCGAAAACCGACCTAGAAGATCACAATCCTGCCGAGGTTCTTCTCTACAAGAAACAGCTACAGCATTTTGTCTCAAGATGGGTTGTGCTAAGTCCCGTAGCCAATGGGTGCTACTAGGCCTCGCATCCTGTGTCATGAATAAAATATATTTTCCGGATGCATTCTCCGCACCGAGATTTCTGGCAAAAGAGTGTGAAAACTCAGTATTTTTAATTCGAATTACCTTTGATCCGTATTTCTTTGCCGTCTGAACAGTATCATCCTGACTGCCAGAATCAATAATAATGAGTTCGATCCGATCCACGTCCTCCTGTTCAGTCAGTAATGAAAGAAGGGTGGAAAATTCTTTGCCAGCATTGAAACTAGGAATCACAACGCTGACCGTTCCGTTAATTGAAAGAGGTTCTTTTGATACGACTTTACAATATATGTCATTTATTTGTTGATCAAATGCTTCTCTGGAGAAGTATCGTTCATAAGTTTTTCTGGCATTTTTGCAGATGGCTACCCTGTCCACTTTTCCAGCTACAATCTGTATAATACTGTTTGCCAATGCAGCTGGATCGTTGTTTTTGTATATAATTCCACTCCCCATCTCTTCAATTAGTTTGGCAGTCCCTGTATTTTCTGAACAAAGGACTAATTTGGAGAGAGCCATTGCCTCTGTTGCCACAGTAGGCATCGGATCATCCCTTGATGGACAGACAAGGCAATCCATCCTTTTGTACAAAACCGTTAGTTCTTCTCTAGTTAGCTGAGAGATATACGATACATTGTCCGGATAATCTTTGACCGCATCCATAATGGCTTCATAGGCCGGTTTGTAATACTGTCCGCCCACAAATACAAACAAGCTTTTTTTTCTCGTTTCAAGAGGCAGCAGATGAATGGCTTGTATTAGTATATCCTGCCCTTTCCGTTCTTCCATCATCCCGGCACAGACAAAGACAGCTTTCCCTTTATCGATCTGGATGGGCAGTTCTGCCGGTTTCATATGAATGGAAGCATAATCCGGAACATAGTACAGAAGTTGATCTGATTCAAGACGAGGACGGTATTCATGAAGAATCCGTTTGGCATAGGATCCTCCACAATAGATATGAATATTTGCTCCGGTATCTTCCGGCATTCCGGCCAACGCACCGGGATGATAAGAAATGCGGGCTTCATGTATCCACCAGATTACCGGAATCGATTCTCCGCTTAATTGGGCAATTAACGGACCGCCGTTAATCGTACTAATTACTATTAATTTGAATAAACTAATGGAACGGGTAACAATATTTGCTGTATATATTCCACTAAATATAATAACGGGAATGCCATTTTTGATACATGTCTCTTTTAAAGCGCCATCCAAAGGAGAAACAATAATTGGATTCTTTCCCTGCTCCTTCATCCTCTCCGCCATAAATTCAAGAACAATCGGTGCACCGGTACGACTCATTTCATGGCTGATCAGAAGTATCGTCTCTTTATCCTCCAACTTTTCAATTGCTTCTTCCAAAAAACATTTTGCTCCATTGTCCTTAAGAATCTTTAACAGTTCTTCTGTCTGATTGACTGAATCTGTATCTTTTATGATAGTATCTTCTTGTAATTGAATTCCCTGAATTCTGTTATTTATATGTGTTTTAAATTTTTGAAAAGAAATTTTGAATCCGTAAATCCGGACACTTCTGGCCAATTTATGAATCTTTTCTCCTAGATGACTGCCTTTTATTTTATCAAGAACTTTACGGAATGGTGCAGTCATCTTCCAGAATTGAGAATCAGAAATACAGGCATATTGAAGCTGCAGAACTTCAAATTGATTACATAATTGTTCATGAACTGCATTCAGTTCCAGATACACCTTTTCCAGGCCACGGTAGTCCTCTGTCAGTTTTTTAATCGCTGCGGTTGCTGCCTGGTATTCCTTCTCCAACCCTTGATAGTCGTTCGTCAGCTTCTCATTCGCTGCGGTTGCAACCTGGTATTCCTTCTCCAACCCTTGATAGTCGTTCGTCAGCTTC
>Ga0310690_10001419_pt1 | contig 42472 bp, 39 predicted proteins | sample AusTroGonzalo_MG_2_FD_207661 | JGI IMG/M metagenome (GOLD analysis project Ga0310690, IMG submission 207661) | Bovine rumen microbial communities from tropical cattle in Woodstock, Queensland, Australia - Gonzalo_04 (v2) (version 2) | ecosystem: Host-associated > Mammals > Digestive system >... | reverse complement strand
TTCTTTGTCGCTTATTTCATTCCAGGGGTTGCGCTTCGCTTAACCCCTGGCTACCAAGCTCTTGCCCCTACGGGGCTGCTCAAGGAGTATGTTTAATATTATTGGGGTTGCCCGCAACTGCTAACTACTAACTGCTAACTATCTTAGTCCTTTTACTACCGGTTTCGCCGCCACATACTCCTTCAGGTAGAATGGCTCAAAGTACGCAACATTCTCAAAATCTTTGTTTTGCCATTTCTTGAGAGCTGTGGGGAGCATGTTTTTCGCGGAGACGGGTGCGTTGATGAAGCAGGCGCTGGGGAAGGTTGAGAGCAGTTCGCGGCATTTGGGCATTCCGTTGCCACAGAAGAGCACTTTCTGTTCGGAAAGAAGCTCGGCGAAGGTGTTTTCGTCGACGATTTTGGCGGAAACCTCTTCTAATGGCTGCATGTCGAAAGTGAAGCGGGTAGTGAAGACCTCCATGCGACGAGCGTCAATCATCGGGACAATTTGCACGGGTTCCGATGCGTTTTCTGCCCATAACGTTTTGGCTCCCTGTGCAATACTCTCCAATGTGCTGATGGCCATCACGGGAATGCCGGCGGTATAGGCGATGCCTTTGGCGGTGGAAACGCCGATGCGCAAGCCCGTGTAGGAGCCGGGTCCGATGCTCACGGCCACACCATTGATTTCAGACATGCGCACGCCCGACTGTTTCAGCACCTCATCCACGAACGGCAGGAGGTTTTTGGCGTGGTTGTTGCCCCCGGCCTCCTCCTTCAACCCGATGATTTCCGCGCCTCTCGACAACGCCACAGAACATACATCAGTGGCGGTTTCGATATGTAGTAGTATAGGTGTTTCTATTGTCATTTTTTCTCATTTTTTCATTTGTATCCCCACACTGCGCTTCGCTTGTATGGGGTTATTTGCACTTCGTGCGTTTTGCCTATTGCCTTTTCCCTATTGCCTGTTGCCTATTGCCTTGATAATATTCCCTTATAAATCAACTCATGCACTTTCAACCGGATTCCGCTCTTTGCCAACTTGTTGGGCTCGGCATCAGGACAGACGCGGTTGGAGAGGAAGACGAAGATGAGCTCCTCTTTCGGGTCGCACCAGACGACCGTGCCAGTAAATCCTTGGTGACCAAATATTTGGGTGTCGGCAGCGGTGGGTACAATGGAGGATTCGCCGGGCGCCTTCGGGGTGTGGAAGCCCAGACCACGCACGTGGCAGCCGTGCAGCGAGTGCATCTTCGTGAACTCCTCCACGGTGGCTTCCGACAAGTAACGTTGGGCGTTGAGGATGCCTCCGTTTTGAATCATCAGGAAGATGGCTGCGAGCTCCTCTGCCGTGGTGAAGAGTCCTGCGTTGCCCGCATTGCCGTTCATCAAAGCAGCAGTTTGGTCATGTACATAGCCATGTACCAACTGTTTACGGAACAGGTTATCCTCTTCCGTCGGGGCGATTTCATTATGCGGGAAACCATGCGCCAACGGCCGGAAGGTGGTGTGCGAAAGTCCCATCGGCTGGTAGAAATTCTCCGACAAGAAATCTTCCATCGGCTGCATCGTGATGGTTTCAACCATATCCTTGAGTAAGAAGAAGTTCAAATCGCTGTATTCGTACTTTTTCTCTTTCAGATTGCAATGCGCAATCTTGTATCGGATAGTGTCGGGATAGTCTTTGCGCAAATAGAGGTGGTCGGCCACCTGAATATTGTAGTTTTCAGTCTTGTAGCCTCGCAAATAGCGCTCGTTACCCATGATGGACTTGTAGAACGGAATAAACGACGGCATCCCGGAAGTGTGGGTCAGCAGCTCCTCCAACGTGAGGCTGGCCTTGTCGGTGCCGGCCAAATAGGGCAGATATTTGCCGATTTTGTCGGAGAGCTGGATTTCGTGATTGTCGTATAACTTCATGACAGCCAACGTGGTAGCCGCCACTTTCGTGATGGATGCCACATCATACATCGTCTGATGGGTCACTTTGTCCTGACGGTTGTAGTCCAAATAGCCGAACACTTTCTGGTAAACCGGTTGTCCATGGTGCAGCGCAATGACGGCACAACCCGGGTAGATATGGTCCTTAATGCCGTTTTGCAGGATTCTGTCGATCTCTTGGGTGATATTGTCGGGCAAAGCCGAGCTGTTCTCCGTGGTAATGGAAGGAAGAATACCGCTTCCGGCGGGGTAATCGTTGATGCTGACCGGCAAAGTGCCTTCAAAAGCCGTTTTTCCGAAGCAGGCGTTGATGGCCGCCGCAACAGTAGTGGGGGAGAATTGGTAGGCACCAATGATCGCGCGATAGCTACTGAGGGAATCGAAAGCGTTGAGTGCATAAGGGTTGCCCAAATGCAGCAGAATCACGGATTTCTCCTTGGCAAGGCGATTGAGCAGCCGCACGGAGGACATGTCGATGCCGTAACCGGAGCCGCCCAGCTGGTTAGAGCCGCCGAACGCCACAATCACCTGATCGTAAGACGCCAATTTCGCCATGATGTTTGCCTGTTCTTTGGCGGAAACCTTTTTGTCGATGTAGTAGAAAGGAAGGTGGCACTCACCCACAATCTGCTCGTATTCGTTTTGGTATTTTTTCCGGTCAACGCACAAAAACGCGGTGTTTTCGGCAGTTTTGGCGTTCAAAGGCAGAATATTATCATCGTTCTTCAGCAAAGTGAGCGCTTTTTCTTCCAGTTGGCGATTCAGCCACACCGCCTTAGCACTATTCAGTTTGGACGACAAATCAGCGATATTGGCAGGCTTGAAGCCCATGATGCCACGATTCTGCTTAAACTGAAGCACACGCAAGCACCGTTCGTTAATCAGCTCTTCAGGGATAATGTCTTGCTCCACCGCACGTTTGATAGCCGCAATGACGGAATCTGTTTCGCCAGGCAGCAACAGGATGTCCACTCCAGCCAGCAATGCACGAATCTCCACATCCCCCTCAAATTGATTCTGATTCCGCACCCCTTTCATCTCCATACCATCCGTGATAATCAGTCCGTTATAGCCCATCTCTTTTTTCAGGAGGTCGGAAACGATGGTGTAAGACATGGAGGAGACGGAATGGGGTTCAGGATCCAAAGCGGGGATGTTCAAGTGTCCGACCATCACCATATCCGGATTTTCGTTGATGAGGTAATGATAGGGATAAAGCTCCATCTCGTCCAGATCAATGCGGCTTTTGCGTATGGTGGGCAGCCCCACGTGCGAATCAGTTTCAGTGTCGCCATGTCCCGGGAAATGCTTGATGGAGGTGACAATACCGCCGTCCTGCATCCCGTGCATGTACAACGCAGCCTTACGGCATACTTTATCGCGGTTTTCGCCAAAGGAACGGCTGTTAATCACCGGGTTACGACTGTTATTGTTGATGTCGATACAGGGGGCAAAATTAAGATTGATGCCCACGGCTTTGCACTGTTCCGCAATCTCAAGACCCATCTGGTAGATGAGCGAGTCGTTCGCCTCGGAAAGTGCGCCCAACGTCATCTGTCTTGGGAAGGCTACACAGCTGTCGAGGCGCATGGCAGGGCCCCATTCGCCGTCAATGGCCACAAAAAGCGGCACTTTGCTGACCGCTTGCAGCCGGTTGGTGAGCATCGCCTCTTTTTTAGGAGTGCCCTTGAAAAAGCAGACTCCGCCAGGCTGTATACGCGCCACCTTCTCCACCAATTCCCTGTTATACTTCTCGTCCTCGGTGGAACTCACACGGATAATGATCAGCTGCGCGATTTTCTCCTCCAACGTCATCTGAGAAAGCATGTCTAAATTGACATTGCTGCGCTGCACGCCGGTGGAGAACATCAGCACTAAAAAAGCGAAAAGAAAAACGCTATATCGAATCAGCTTTTTCATATCGGCTATTAGGAGTATTTCCGTCTCAACAAATCACAGAAAGAGAGATATGCATCGGATTTGGAATCCCAGAAAAACGTCTGCTTCAACTCTTCGAGACAGTCGAAGGCTTCGTCCATACTCTTGCATTCGTTCAATCGACGGATGGAGGCGCTGAAATCCTCCCCGCGATTATGGAACAACTCCTTGATATAGATAAACTTATCGTTAATGGAAATCGCTTTGGTCAAATCACCCACCTTCGCGTGCCGATATTGGTTGCTGATGGAATGGTCTTCGCGCCGTTCGTTGAAAAGGTCGTTGAGCGAACGCTTGGGCTCGGATTTCGCCATAGGTTTCTGCGGTGTCTCCGGATTTTGAGGTGCCGGAGGCGTCACGGGCTTCTGCGGGGCAGGAGGCGTCACCGGCTGCTGAGGCTGCGGTTTCTGCGGGACAGGTTGCACTTTGGGGGCCGGGGCAGATTTCGGCGGGATGAACTGCAGAATGTCGTCTTCCACATGCTCTTCCTCAGTATCCGCAGGGGCTGTTATCTCAATGTCAACCTCTTCGAACAACTCTTCCGCATCGTCGTGCATATCGGCGTCGTTCTTTTCAACGGTGGGTTCCTCTTTCTCAATACGGTCGAAAATGTCAGTTTCCGGTTCGGGTTTCGCAGGTTTCGGTTCGGGTTCTGGCATAGGAGCGGGCGGTTCTTGCGCCTCAATCTCTTCCGCAAGTTCCTTCAATTCTTGCGCAACACCCTCGTAACTTTCATGCTCGGTGTCAAAGAATAAATCCACATCCTCCTCCAATGTCTTGGCACGAGTGTACTCCTTTTTGGGAGCGGATTCCGAAACGGTTTCAGCAGCTTCTGGTTTCGGAGCTTCATACTCCTCCGTCTCAAAATTCGACACATGAACATACAGCCTTCTCATCTTTTCCAACAGGATTTCCTTCTCAATGAGGGCCATTTTGACCTCTTTTGAACTGAAAGATAGCCAATTATCCAACAGTTCCGACATTTTCTGATAATTGTCGTTCATTTTTTTGTTTTTTTACTCCGGTTAATGGTATTTATTTTAATTTTGCACTCGAAAAAAGCGCACAAAAATACGAAATTCTTTTATACATATTCGAGGAAATGTTTTTAGAAAATAAAGCAAGTAGAAATCATAAAAAAGGATGGATAGAGGTCATCTGCGGGTCGATGTTCTCCGGAAAAACGGAGGAATTGCTGCGCAGAATCCGCCGTGCAGAATTCGCCAACCAGAAAATAGAGCTCTTCAAACCGGCAATGGATACCCGGTACGATGAAACAGAGGTGGTGTCGCACAACGAAAACTCGCGGAATTCCACTCCGGTGAACAACTCCTCGGAAATATTACTGTACGTCAACATGAACGATGTGCAGGTGGTGGCCATCGATGAAATCCAATTCTTTGATGAGGGTATCGTGGACGTATGCAACCAATTGGCGGATGCAGGTATCCGCGTGATAGTCAGTGGTTTGGATATGGACTACAAAGGCATTCCGTTTGGTCCGATGCCGAAACTCATGGCCGTGGCCGAATATGTCAGCAAGCAACATGCCATCTGCACCCGCTGCGGCGACCTCGCCCATTTCTCGTACCGCATCGTACCCGACGAACAACAGGTACTCTTAGGCGAAAAGGACGCTTACGAGCCGTTGTGCCGCCACTGTTACGATGAAGCCAATAAAAATCAGTAAGAGGTTTTCATTTTGACATGACAGACGGTGATCACTGAAAAGGCCGCCCATACCAGCACCGACAGTTTGTCGGTATCCAAAAAGTTGTTGAAAACCCCGTGCGTAAAATAGGTGATCAAAGACAATGTCATACACAACGACATTATTTTCAAGGTTTTATCTTCGGCATAGATATAAGTTCTGATGCCATAATACAGAAAGACGAACACCAACAGGAACACCGTCAACATTCCGGGAATGCCCGATTCGGCGCACGGACCGATGTATTCGCTATGGGCGTTGCCACCGTCCCCGAAATTGGTAGAGATAATAGTCTGGTAATAACCCTTTTGGAACGGTGCGTATTCAAACTGATAAGTACCTGGACCCCAGCCGAATACCGGTTTTTCCTTGATCATACTGAAGGCCGCCGTCCAACGGTTGAGACGCTCCATGTTCGACGCATCCGTGCTGATATTCGACATCGACTGGATGTGCTCCACAAAATTTCCAGACGAATCCTGACTGTTTCTGCTCATTTTGTACAGAATATCATCGGCATAGAAAAAGAGGAACAGCCCGATAATCAGACCTCCACTGATCAGCCATGAAAGCTTGATGCGGAGCTTGAGGATCACCAGCACACCAAGTGCCGCCACCAGACTGATCCACGCCGCACGGCTGTACGACAGATAAAAAGCCATCAGCAAAATAGCGGAAACTATAGCATAAAAGACCTTCTGCCAAGTTTTGTTGCCCTCAAGGAAGAAAAATCCCACCGTAATCGGAAGCATAAAGGCGAGAGCGGCCCCGTATGCGGTGTGATCGTTGTAGAACGGTGTCATCACCCAGTGAGCATAGTGCTCGTCAAAACCGCTCAGCATGTGTTTATAGGTGGTTATACATACAATAACCACCAATCCTATAGCATAACAGCTGAAATATCGCGCCACATTTTTCAAGTCGTCGTCCACCATCTGGATGAAAAACCAGTAACAGGTGGTGATGAACCACACTTTGGAAAGGAAAAATTTAAACGAGATCACCGGCCGCACACTGGTCAGACAGGTAATCAGCATCCACCCGAGATAGACGAACAGAGCGATGGATACAGGATGCTTCAAAAGTTCGCGCCGGATGCTGAGATCGTACAGGATGCGTGCGATAAAAACCATCGTCAGCGCAATTATCAAAGCTTCCGAGGGTAAAGAAATACCCAAATGGATGGTTTTACTGCTAAGAACAACGGAAAACGGGGTGGTCAGCGCAATGAGGTACATGGTCCAATCCGCGTGGAAAAAGAGCAAATAGAACCCCACCGCGGCCACGGTTATCAGTTGAATAGCTGGTATTTCCCTGACAATCGCGAAGCCGTTGAGCAACACCAAGGCTGTCACGACCAAAAACCCGACAATCTGTCGTTTAGTTACCTTGTTTTTCAGCTGCTGAATCTTTTCTGACAGAGGGGTCTTCAATTCTTTCAATGATTAACAACACAAGGACCGCCAAAAGGAAAGCGCAAAAAGTGGAAATCAAGACAATGATGGATCTTTTCGGGTAGAATTTCTTGTCCGCCTGAACGGGATTGTCAATGACGAATTTCACCGGCATAATGGTGGTCATATCCATCTTGGCATCCATCATTTTCTGTTTGCAAAGCGCATGATATTTGCTGAAATTGTATTCCAAATCTTGATAGGTGGTGAGCTTAGCACCATATTTGGCGATTGTATCTTGCTCTTTACGAATACGTTGCATGGCTGCAGCATTTCCCTGCGCCGCCGCAATCGCGTATTGCTGGGTAAGGCGTTCACTCTGAAGCTTCACGTCAAAAACGCCGTGGTTCATAATCTCCTCAATGGAGTCGTTCACAACGGCGATTTCATGCTCGATGGAGTCGAGCTGGGACTTCAAGATGGTGTAGGCGGCCAAAGCACGCTCATGTTCCACATTGTTCTTGATGGTGTCGAGCCAACGAATCACATCGACAGTCATTGCATAGGCGCGCTGCGGATCCCAATCCGTCACTGTCACGGAGATAGCTCCATATTCGCCACGTTTAGCTGTAACACACTTATCTACCGTTTTATACAATTTCGTTTTGCCACCTTTTTTGTTGATGTCGATATTGTAATATTCTGCCAAATTGTACTTTGCTATCAACGAATCCTTGATGGCGAGCGCGTTCAGGAACGGCAGCATCTGTTCTGTCTCGTCCATCGTGGCCAACGCCTTGATTTCCAGACGTTCGTTGTAGTTCTGCTCATTTAACAGGATTTTGGATACAGAGCTCGTACGCGGAGCATAAAGTATGGCGGTGGATTTGAAGCGCGGACGCACAAGAAAGGAACAGGCCGCAGAGACGAAAAAGGTAGCCACACAGATGATAAGCAGCCATTTCCGCCATTTCCAGATAAATTGCAACAGACTGAAAGCGTTGTACTTGTCTTTATTTTCCATTCAGTTTTTATTTTTGATATTCTTGTTAAAAAGAAGGATTACAACAGACCGAGTTCCATTTTGGCGGCCTCCGTCATGCAGTCCATGGTCCATGGCGGGTCAAACGTGACATCCACCACCACTTTGTTCACGCCCGGAATCATCGAGACGCGGGTCTGCACCTCCATGGGCAGACTTTCCGCCACCGGACAGTTGGGCGCGGTCAATGTCATCAGAATATAGACATCGTTGTTACTGTTCACTTCCAATTTGTATATAAACCCTAATTCCCAGATATTTACAGGAATTTCAGGATCGTAAATCGAATTGAGAACGTCAATAATTTTGGCTTTCATAAATAATTTATTTTGACGGCAAAAGGAACCGCAGAAGACTGCGGTTCCTTTGTTTGATTTCGGGACAAAAACGCCTTATTTTTTGAAATAGCGGTTGAAAAGACCTTCGAAACCCTGTCCGTGACGGGCTTCGTCTTTCGCCATCTCATGTACGGTGTCGTGGATGGCATCCCAGTTCATCTCCTTAGCGCGTTTGGCGATACGCATCTTGTCGGCACAGGCGCCGCTTTCGGCCATCATGCGCTTTTCCAGGTTGGTTTTGGTGTCCCACACCACTTCACCCAGCAATTCGGCGAATTTGGCGCAATGCTCGGCTTCCTCGAAGGCGTAGCGTTTGAATGCCTCAGCCACTTCCGGATAACCTTCGCGGTCGGCCTGACGGCTCATAGCCAAATACATGCCCACTTCCGTGGCTTCAGCCATGAAATGCGCGTTGAGGTCCTTGATCATCTCCTCGTCACTGTCCTTGGCCACGCCGAGAACGTGCTCAGTAACAAAGGATAAAGCACCGTCTTCCACCAATTCTTTGAATTTGGAAGCAGGTTGCTTACATTGCGGACATCTTTCGGGGGGAGTATCTCCTTCGTGTACATAACCGCACACGGTGCAAACGAATTTTTTCTTCATAACTCTGATTATTTGTTGTTGATTATTAATGGATTAATATTAAAAATTTTCAGCCAGGATTTGGAAGAAAGGTTGCGGATGGTCGCAAACAGGACATACCTCCGGAGCCTTCTTGCCGATAACAATATGACCGCAGTTGCTGCATTGCCAGATCATGTCGTTGTCGCGAGAGAAAACAAGTCCACCCTCAATGTTGGCCAACAACTTTCTATAACGCTCTTCATGGTGTTTTTCGATTTGTCCCACCATGGTGAACAGCTCAGCGATATGGTCGAAACCTTCCTCTTTGGCGGTTTTGGCGAATCCGGCATACATGTCGGTCCATTCGTAGTTCTCGCCTTCAGCGGCATCTTTTAAATTAGTTACAGTATCCGGAACTTTGCCGTCATGCAGTAACTTGAACCAGATTTTAGCGTGTTCTTTCTCATTAGCGGCTGTCTCTTCAAAAATAGCGGCTATTTGATTGTAACCATCTTTTTTCGCTTTGGAAGCATAGTAAGAATATTTGTTGCGAGCCTGCGATTCACCGGCAAAAGCGGTCTGCAGATTTTTTTCGGTTTGGGATCCTTTTAATTCCATAATGATTTTAAATTGATAATTTTAGAATGATTTTTACGAAGCGCAAAATTACGCATTTTTCCATTATGCTCCCCCCTCGCAGAAAAAAAATTAACGTGAGTACACATTTTTAATGTAAATAACTGGTAATCAATATCTATTATCCAAATCTCCGATATTTAGCCCCAAAATTAAAATTTGAAGGCCGTCGTTATTTTATAACAAACAATCTGAAATATCTAATATTTCAATTAATTATTTGATTTTCAATTAATTAAAAATAGACTCATCCTTTAACTTTCAAATAAATCATCAGCGCGGTGATGTCTGCGGGACTTACGCCGCTCACTCTGGAGGCCTGACCCAAATTAAGAGGTCGGAGTCGCGAGAGTTTTTCACGCGCCTCTTTTGCTAAAGATTGGATAGATTGGTAATCGATATTCTCTGGCAATTTGATATTGTCCAGATTGGAAAGGTGCTGTACCAACTCCTCCTCTTTTTGAATATAGGTACTATATTTGATGTAGGTTTCCGCATTGGTAATTTGTTCTTCATCGGCACCAATCTGACGAAGGAATTCGGAAAAGTCCAAATTGTAATCCATGATATCATGAATGGTAATTTGAGGACGTAAAAGTACACTTTCGAGTTTCACGTTCTGAGTAAGCGGGGAAGTGTCTTTCTTTTGCAAAAGTTCATTGAGGGTCTGAAAGTGGGTGGTATGGTGGCGAAGATAGGAGACAATTTGTTGTTGCAAATCGCACTTGTGAAGAAACTCTTCGTAACGTTCATTGCTAATGAGTCCCAAATTTTTACCGATGGGAGTGAGTCGCACGTCTGCATTATCCTGACGAAGCAGAATGCGATACTCGGCACGGGAGGTAAACATCCGATAGGGATCTTGTACGCCTTTCGTGACCAAGTCGTCAATCAGCACCCCGATATAGGCTTGTGCACGGGTAAGGACAAGCGGTTCTTTTTCGACTAGGGAGAGGTGCGCGTTAATACCGGCCATGAGTCCCTGACAAGCGGCCTCCTCATATCCGGTAGTGCCATTGACCTGACCAGCGAGATAGAGATTGTGAACCACCTTCGACTCCAACGAAAAATGGAGTTGAGTGGGATCGAAATAATCATACTCAATCGCATATCCTGGTCTGAAGATTTCGGCATGTTCCAATCCGGGGATCAGGTGCATCGCCTCCACCTGAATTTCCTCAGGCAAAGAGGAGGAAAATCCGTTGAGATAATACTCATGAGTATTCCTACCTTCGGGTTCAAGGAAAAGTTGATGTCGGGTACGGTCGGAGAAGCGCACAATCTTGTCTTCGATAGAAGGGCAGTAGCGGGGTCCCACCCCTTGTATCCTGCCTTGGAACATCGGAGATTTCTCAAAGCCTTTTTGCAGGACTTGATGGACCTGTTCATTCGTATAGGTAATCCAGCAACTAAGTTGACGATGAAGAATAGGAGTATTGGTAAAAGAAAAATGTCCAGGGTTTTCTTCCCCGGGTTGTTCTTCCATTTTGGAAAAATCAACAGTCCGTCCATCGATTCTGACAGGGGTACCTGTTTTTAGTTTTCGGGTGGTGACACCCAGTGACTGGAGTTGGTCGGAGAGCAGATAAGAGGCACTCTCCCCTATCCTACCGCCGGCGAAATTCACCTCGCCGACATGGATTTTTCCATTGAGAAAAGTTCCGTTAGTCAGGATCACTTTACGGGCATAGAGGGATTTTCCCAATTGGGTTTTCACGCCGGCAACCGCATTCCCTTCCATGATAAGTTCAGTCACGGTATCTTGACGCAAATGCAGATTGGGCGTATTTTCAAGGATGTGTCGCCAATAGAGAGAGAAGGCGGTTTTGTCGCACTGAGCTCTCGGACTCCACATGGCCGGACCCTTGGAACGATTCAGCAAGCGAAACTGGATCATCGTATGGTCGGTCACGATACCGGTCATACCTCCGAGCGCATCAATCTCACGCACGATTTGTCCTTTCGCGATACCGCCGATGGCAGGATTACAGGACATCTGTGCAACCATGGCAAGGTTCATCGTCACCAACAACACCTGATGCCCCAGTCTTGCCGAGACCACCGCGGCCTCACAGCCTGCGTGCCCAGCTCCCACCACTATAATATCGTAATGATTATCCATCTTTTCACGTGAAAATATGATGCAATATTCTGATTGAAAAAACTTTACAAATTTAATTTGGTAATATGGCCAACGATTCGTCCTCTTTCTGACGCATCACCTTGGCCTCTTCATCGGTCTTGTCTTTGTACCCACAAAGGTGTAACGTTCCATGTACAACCACCCGCAAGAGTTCGTTCTCGAACGGCTTATTGAACTTTTCCGCATTCTCCGCCACCCGATCCAAACTGATAAGGATACTACCGGAAATGACATCCCCCACACAATCGTCAAAGGTGATAATGTCGGTGTACGTATCGTGGTTAAGGAAAGCGATATTCTGTTCCAGCATGTATGAATCGTCACAGAAAATGTAAGCAATATCTCCAGGCACTTTTCCTTCTTTCCGAATCACCTGTTGGAGCCAAATCTTATGGTTCACCGAAGGCTTGAAACTACTCTCCTGAATGTATTCGAAACTGATCATGACTAATGCGAAATAACAAACGATTTAACATAACGGCGAAGTCCAATATGGACTTGCAATAGGTAATAGCCATTCGGCCATCTTGAAAGATCCAGTGTTTGGTCTGTCGCTACACTTGCCTGATAATAAGGGGTGCCATTGTCACCCAAAATCATCATGGAACCACCATCCGAAGCATCCGGGATGTGAACGTGCAAGGTGGTGCTGACAGGATTAGGGTATAATGAAAAGGCGTCAGGATCGTTGAGAACCACTTCCGTGGAATCGTTTTGCGGGGTATCTGCTTCAAAACACCACTTCGACAACGAATCATAAACAGTCATTTTAGCCGCTTCTTTCGCTATCGTGGCTTGGGACACGTCAAGAGTTCCATTCCATGAAATATCGAGCGGATTTCGGCCGGTTAAAGAGGTGTAGAAAGCACAAGCGGCCACATAGGAACCGAAATAAGAGGGATGACTTTCGTCCGACTGGTACAATTCCAATTCGGGATATTGGTCACGAATAGAATGCCATACGGCACCCACCGGCGAAACACAAGTATGATTGTCATCAGACATGAGCATATAACGGGCATACAAGAGACTGTCCATGCCCTCGTATGTACACAATGGCGGGAAATAAGGACAATTCTGTGCGTCGCCGTTCTTTCTGCCCCACGTCATATAAAAAAGGATATGGGCATGAGGATTGTACTGGCGAATCAAAGAACAAAGTTCAGCAGCGTATGGATAAGACTCCTGCATAAACTGTGCCTCCGGGAAGGAAGGAAGTTGGCTCTGCTCCTGAAGCACCACATAATCCCAATCACCCTGCTGAATATAGGGCAAAGAAACAGTACAATGTTGTTGGAATGTGCAACCACCCGGTGCACTCATCTCATATTCGAATGCATCCCCAGAAGCAGCATACATGGAAGAAATCAGGTCAGGCAGACTATTGACGTATGTATAACTATTCCCTATGAAAAGAACTTTACAAGTCTGAGCAAAACTTGTAAAACAGAATAGCAAGGCTAAAACAAAGAGACAAAGCCTACGCATATACTAGCTGAAAATACGGGTGCGCACCTCCTGATGATGCAAACTCCGCTGTATGCCCATATTTGTTTTCACGTGGAAAGTGGATACAAGCGTGTCATAATCAGAGGAAAACGTAACTTCGTCTGCCAAGGACTGCAAAACGAACAATGCCGTATTCTCTCCATCATTGTTTTCAGCCAACGATTGAAATCCTCCACTCTGCAAAGAATACTGGAAAGTAACACCATCGCTTTCCACCTGGAAAACGACATCAGCGGTGAAATCCGAATAGGTGTTTTCTAAATAATCGCAAACCATTTGGTTGGCCATGGACAATGTGCCGAAATCTTCCTTCCGGGCATAATCGTCACAGATTTGCTCAATCATCTGAAGCGTCTTCTCGTAGAAATTGCTTCTGCTCAATTCTGAAAGGGACAGTTCTATCATAGTGGTGGATTTTAATCGATGTTATAGAAATAATTGTTTGCTTTTGATTTGTAATAATAGTTCAGATTGGCCGGGACGGAACGCAACATCTCATTCTGTTGGTTCTGCTGACGATCAAAATTCCAATCTTTGGGCGGATTCATATTGGGTACTTGACGCGCCTCATTGGACTTTCTCTCTTTATCCTTTTCCCGTTCCATATCCGCACGTTCACTTTGCAGTAAACGTGTAGTAATATCCTTTTGACGGTTAATGGTTTGCTGGGTAATCTGTTTGTTGACGAGCTCTTTCTCCGTCTTCTGCATATCCTCGATAATCTTATCCAAGGATTTGTCCCCTACCCCGTTTTGCATCTTTAATTCGGACTGATAGTCTTGCAACATTTTACGGATAGCCTCCTGCTGAGCAGCCATCTTGGCAAACTGCTCACTCATACTCTGCTGTGGTTTACCCGTCTGTCCTTGCTTGCTCTGTTGCTCCATGGACTTCTTCATAGCCTCCATCTGACGGTTCAATTGCTGTTGTAATTCACGGGCAGAGGCTTTCTTAGGTTTGCCTTTACCGCCAGGTTTGTTACAGGAACCGTTGCCAGCTTTATTGCACTTCGACTGACTCTGTTTCTGTTGCTCCTGCATGTCTTTCATCGACTCCATCAGCATCAGTGCAAGATTATTCATGGAGGTCAACGCAAACTGTTGATTCTTCGATGCGGAAGACATTCTACGGTTCTGCATCTCAGATTGGGAGGTCTCTATATTGCTTTGAATCTTGGAAATTTCTTTCTGAATAAAGGGTTTTACAGCGGCCTGACGGCGTGCCAAAGCATTTAAGGAATCCTCTATATGCTTCATATTCTGTTTTACCTCAAATTGTTTGCGCATCACGTCGGAAACCATAGAGGAATAGGCAGACAATTTTTGAGAACGTTTCATCACCTCTTCTTGGTCAAAGGAAATCTTCACCAAATTGTCCAAAATCATACGCAACGTGGCAATGTCCTCCGTAATGCTCTCCAATTCGCTCTCATTGAAATCCTGTTCCATCTGTTCCGCCATTTGCTCTATGTCATCGGCGGCTTTCTTCTGGTTTTCGGCAGATTTCGAACGATTGTTTTTATCCAGATTCTGCTGACTTTGTTGCATATTTTTGTCAGCATCCTTTTGCAATTCCTGATTATCTTTGAACTTGGTAGGATCCTCCAACTCATTGTTGAGTTTCTTCATCTCGTCAATATCCTTTTTCATTTGGTCATACTTCTGTTGAAGCTCTTGTTGACTCTTCTGCAAGGATTCCTTACTGTTCTGCTTATTTTCAGTTTTGTCTGCATTCTTACGCAAATCATCTGCCAAATTGCGCATATTCTGAACGGCTTCATTCAGCTTCTTCTCCACTTCCAACTGCTTGTAAAGCTGCAATTGCTGGTCAAGAGATTGATTGATATCCTCGGTGGACATTTTCATTTTGTCGAGCTGCTGCTGAATCTGGTCTTTGTTCATATTCTGCATCATCTGTTGCAGCTCATTCATCATTTTCTTCATCTCATCGTTGAGGATTTCATCCATGCGCTTCTGCAATTCTTCTTGCTTTCTCAGAATGTCCTCATCAATCTCTTTGTATTGATTTTCGACTTGATTGTGATTCTCTTGCTTCTGCTTCAAATCATTGATTTTATCCTGCAGTTTCTGATACTCTTTCATCAATTTCTCCAAGTCTTTCTTCTCCTGCCACGACATTTCCTGCTCTTGACGCATCTTTTGCTGCAACTTTTCAATCTCTTTTGCCAAATCCTTGGATTCCTTAATCAAATCAGAATACTCAGATCTGTTTTGTTCCTCTGATTTCTGCAAATCCTCTTCTATCTCATCCATCGTTCTCACACGATAATTCTGAATCGTGGATTTTGTGGATTTAGCGCCATTAACACCGTCATTATCAAAAACTTGGAAGTAATAATCAATTTGTTCACCAGGATTAAGTGCCAGCATATTCTGGTCAAAATAGTAATAGAAATCCTGAATGGTCACATTGTTCTGGATTTTGATGGGAACAACCACGTTAGAGGCTAAAATTTTACCATCTTTATCCAATTTGTTATACACAAACTGCAATTTCGTGAAACCATAGTCATCCTTGATATTCCCTTTGAAATAAATCCGGTCATGATAAGCGGAATCTTGCTGCGCCTGCACGTAGATATCTGGATACATATCCTTAATCACCGTCACCTCATCTGTGAGCGTATCTTTGCCCGTCATGAACTGGTTTCGATTCAAAACAGAATAAGTGAAAGAATTTCTGGCTGTTACATTGACCAAATAGTTGTCTTTATCGGAAGAAATCGTCTTTTCATTCTCATCCACAATCAAAATGAGATGATCTGAATTACGAGTAATGAAGTTCCAAGTAATCACCGTACCTTCCGGAACCGTGATATTGCTCACATTCTCCAATTCCTCATCTGGCTTGTTCAGATACGACGGATAATGTAGAGATATGTTGAATCCTAGCATCACCGGCTTCGGCAACACATTGATTTGATAGACGGTAGAAGTAACTTCTTCTGTATTAATTTGGAAATCAGTAGTTTGTTGCAAATTCGTAAAAGTGTAGGAAAATTCCGAATTGGCATTTTTCTGACACTTGTAGTTTCTGTTTTTGTATTTGATATAGACTTCGTCGGGTACTTCGCTACCTTCCACTTTCACATTTACCGTAAAATCTTCATATTGGAAAGCGCTGAGCGAATCATTGGTAATCACAAACGAGTAAGGAGCAGGTTTTTCATAAACTTCGTTATAATGGACAATACGCTTGGTAGATTCTGTGAAAAGCTCCTTTTTTATGGAGAAAAGAACGAGAAATATGGCAATAGGGAGCAGCATCCAGAGGGCAAAACGTTTTGTTTTCTCCATCGGAATGGCTTGTACGAAGGAATACGCCTTGAAAGAGTCAATTTTAGTGTCAATGGCAGCGGAAAGGAGATCATAGCTCACGTAGTCGCCACGCTCCATTTGTTGCTGCAATTCAAAAAGATTCAGCAATTTATCATCAATCTGATTGAAATGTTTGCCAATGATTTTAGCCACTTCCTCATTGGAAAGCTGTTTCCCCAGACCCGCAATCTTAAAAGCAGGAATGATGATGTAAGCAATTCCAATTCCCGTTGCAAGTGCGATAAAGGAATAGAAAAGGAAAGTACGGGTAAAAGAATTGGAGTACGAAAAGTACTCAAACAGAGAATAGGCAATGAAGGTAGCCAACAAGACAATGACAAAGAAAATAATTCCTTTGTAAAGTTTGTTCAGGTAGTATTTTTTTAGAAAATGCCTGATCTTATCATTCAAAATCTGAATCTTTGATGAGCTCATTTGGGTTGTCTTCGTAAGGGGGTTGGTAGGAAATATTGAAAAAATCAGAATTTTGATTCGAAAAATATTTGCTTATGAGGCGGTTTTTTCCGAAAAAGCGTTTTACAAAAAAGAAACGGAAGAAACTACCATTAGCTCGATTGAGTTTACTACGTTTGGAAAACAGCGAATAGAGTTGCTTACTTCGTGAAGGTTTCACCACCATATTGGAAATCTGCATTTCGGAAAGCAACAACTTTGTCAACGGAATGTTCACAGGACAAGCCTCTGCACATGCACCACACAAAGTGGTATGAGAGAAAATATGTTGCGTCTGGTTGTATTTGTCCAAACTGTTCATTTTCACCAGTTCTATCGGAGAGATGCCGTCGTGAGCGGAAGCTACGGGACAAACCTCCAAACAACGTCCGCATTGGATGCAATAAAGCGATTCTTTCAGTATGTCGGATGATATAATATCCGCTATCCCATTAAGATACAAGATAACAGAAACATCCATGGGTTCCTGTGAGACCGGTTGGTCAGACAGAAAAGAGAGATTGCTCGGACTGACATATTGCAAGCCGTTTTTGATGATTTTGACATCGTGCGGCATTTTGCTCTCTTTAGCCAGGTATTTAAGCGCAATGAAGAAAGAAATATCCTGCTGACTGGTAATCACCTGATCAATATTGACAATCACCGTCATTCTCTTAGTCTTGTTAAAGCAGCAAGCCGACTTTTTGTCCAGCATCACCATACTTCCATTCTCACTGACTGCGAAATCGGCATCCACCACCAGCATTTCGACATCATCGGATGAATCCTCCAGTTTGTCAACAGGAACGATTTCCACTTTGTTATGAAACGAGTTCTCAAAGGGCAGTCTGGAATCAAAACAAATTCTACGTACGGAATGGGAATCGATAAGGGAATTGACGTTGTCAAACAGTGAGTTACGGTCTTTCGCCCAGAGCACGTTCATACCGTTTTTCATCAGAACGTTCTCCAAGGAGAGCAAATGTTTGTCCATATCGTCAAAATAGTTATGACGAATGGCATACGCTTTATTACGGATGCTCTCAAAATCCTGGTCAAATAGCGGCGAGTTCATCATCAGAGATTGATTTTGTCTATTCTTCTTTGGTGCCTTCCTCCCTCAAATTCCGCATCAAGGAAAGCCTGAAGAGTGAGAAATGCATTTTCTGTGGAAATGAAGCGGGCAGGAAGTACAATGATGTTAGCATTGTTGTGCTGTTTGGCCAAAGCGGCAATTTCAGGTGCCCAGCAGAGGGCGGCGCGGATGCCTGCGTGCTTGTTCGCCGTAATGGCCATCCCGTTACCGGTACCGCAGATCAGGATTCCCAACGACTGCGCGTCACTTAAAACGCCTTCCGCCACGGCATGGGCAAAATCCGGATAATCCACACTGTCGTTCGAAAACGTACCTTTGTCCTCAAACTCAAACTGTCCTTCGAAATGCTTGATGACAGCTGCTTTCAGGTCAACGCCTGCATGATCAGAACCGATAAAAATCTTCATTTTTTTCCACAATTTAATAGGCTGCAAAAATACAAATTTTTATGCCGCGAAATTCTTTTAAAAAGATTAAATTGATTTGTTCTATGATTATTAGGTCTGTTGAAAAGGTTGAAAGAAAATCGGGCAAAAATTTTGAAAAATGAGTTATCATTTTTAATGAACAGAGGAAAGTTGAAAATGTTAATTCTAACTGTCAGATTCATAAGAGGGATATTCGAAAAACAATTTCTTTTATTTTTTTATCAGTGGAAAAAATGATCCGTTTTTAAACCGTGGAAAAGTTGAAAAAAGATGTTCAAAAAGGGCCCTTTCTGTGCAGTTTTTTATTATTCAATTTTTATCCACACGGATTTCAAATCGTAACTTGCATAGTTTGGAAAACTCGTCGGTTTATAAACATTTTGATGTTGGTAACGTTGTAATTTTCTCATACTCATTTTTTTGTTTATATCTTTGAAAACTCCTTATTTTATTTGTATTTTGACGCAATTGGCTGCAGATAAATCGGTTATATAAAAAGACGTAGAGACGCGATTAATCGCGTCTCTACAACATGGGGATTTCGTATTATAATTCTGAATTCTGAATTTTGAATTCTGAATTTTGAATTATTTGACCGTGCTGCCCTCTTTCACTTTTTTCTGCGGTTGCATGATGGAAAGGGCTCCGTCAGCATTCTCAGCCATCAACACCATACCGTGGGAATCCACACCTTTAATGTTCTTGGGAGCGAGGTTGATGAGCATCAACACTTGTTTTCCCACCAAATCTTCGGGTTGGTAGTATTCTGCAATACCAGAGATGATTTCGCGGGTATCCACGCCCGTATTCACCTTCAGTTTCAGCAGTTTTTTGGTTTTAGCCACTTTTTCGGCTTCCAAAACCGTTACTACACGGATATCCATCTTCTGGAAATCATCGAAGGAGACATCCTCTTTGGCAGGAACAGCTTCCGCATTGGCGACTTCATTCTGCTTTTTGGTATCCTCCAACTTTTGAACCTGTTTGGCAATCGTTTCGTCTTCAATCTTTTCAAACAGGTATTCGGCAGGATTCAGAGGTGCACCCGCTTTCAAAAGATCGTGACGACCGCCATCTGCCCAATTTTTATTGTTAATATTGAGCATTTTCTGCAGTTTTTGTGCCGTAAACGGCAGGAAAGGTTCGCAAAGAATGGACAATGAAGCGCAAATTTGCAATGAAACATGCAAAATGGTCTTCACATATTCGGGATTCTCTTTTTGCTTCTTCCAAGGTTCGGTGTCGGTGAGGTATTTGTTCCCCAAACGTGCCAAGTTCATCAATTCGGCTTGTGCTTCGCGGAACTTGTAATGCTCGATGGAATCAGCGATAATGCTCGGGAATTGCGCCATCTTTTCAATAATTTCCTTCTCATAATCAGTGAGTTCCCCACATTCAGGAATATTACCGCCATAGTATTTGTGAGATAGCACGATCGTTCTGTTCACAAAGTTGCCGAAGATGGCGAGCAACTCATTGTTGTTTTTAGCCTGAAAATCGGCCCATGTGAAGTCGGCATCTTTGGTTTCCGGAGCAATGGAGGTCAATGTATAACGCAGAACATCTTGTTTGCCGGGGAAATCCTCAATGTATTCGTGTGCCCACACTGCCCAGTTACGGGAAGTGGAAATTTTGTCGCCTTCAAGGTTCAAAAACTCATTGGCGGGCACATTTTCGGGTAAAATATATCCACCGTGCGCTTTTAACATGCACGGGAAGATGATGCAGTGGAACACGATGTTGTCTTTGCCGATGAAGTGTACTAATTTCGAGCTTTCGTCTTGCCACCACGGTTTCCAATCGGTGTTGTGCGCTTCGGCCCATTCTTTAGTGGCTGAAATATAGCCAATTGGCGCGTCAAACCAGACGTAAAGCACTTTGCCTTCCGCCTCTTTGAGCGGCACTTTCACACCCCAAGAAAGGTCGCGGGTGACGGCGCGGGGTTGCAAACCCTGCTCAATCCATGACTTACATTGTCCGTAAACCGTGGGACGCCAGTCGGCTTTATGACCTTGCAGAATCCACTCTCTCAACCATGCATCGTACTCGTTCAGAGGCAGATACCAGTGTTTGGTCTCTTTCAGCACGGGAGTGTTGCCGCTGAGCGCAGATTTCGGGTTGATAAGATCCGTGGCGCTAAGTGAGGTACCGCAAGCTTCGCATTGGTCGCCGTAAGCGTGCTCGTTGTTGCAGTGCGGACAAGTTCCCGTGATGTAACGGTCGGCCAGAAACTCGTGCGCCTCTTCATCGTAATACTGTTGGGAAACTTTCTCAATCAGTTTTCCGTTGTCATAGAGGTACTTGAAAAAGTCCGCCGCCGTTTCGTGGTGGGTCGGATTCGACGTACGTGAGTAGATATCGAATGAGATGCCGAGTTCTTCGAATGATTTTTTAATGATATTATGGTAGCGATCCACGATGTCTTGCGGGGTCACGCCTTCCTTGCGAGCCTTGATGGTAATGGGCACGCCGTGCTCGTCGGAACCACCGATGAAAAGAACCTCTTTGCCGTTGTTGCGCAGGTAGCGTACGTAGATGTCAGCGGGCACATACACGCCGGCGAGGTGCCCAATATGTACGGGACCATTGGCATACGGCAGCGCGGAAGTAATGGTGTAACGTTTTATATCTTTCATATTATCAGTATTTTAGTGGTTATTGTTTTGATAAGTTGAAAAGCGCAAAGATAGGATTTTTTTGGGTTACATGGTGAGACGATTACACGGTTACACGGTTCGGAGTTTATATGGTTAAATGGGGAGGAAGTTATGAATATTGACCTGTTTATAACTAATTAATTTTTCAAGAGTTGAAACTGTTAAAAAAAGCTAATTTTGCGCTTTCAAAACTAATAACTTAAAATACCAAAAGTATGAAAAAGATTATTACAACAATGGTAATTATGCTTGCAGTTGCAAGTGTTGCGTTCGCACAACCGCGCGCAATTGGTGGTCGTATCGGCTACAACACGGAATTCTCCTATCAACATTCCATCACAGATGGTATGTATGTGGATTTGACTGCCGGTTTCGGTAATACTTGGTCATATTGGGCTTATGCAGATGTTACTGCATCTTTCGACTGGGTGTTCAACATCAAAGGTATTTGGAACTGGTTTGTGGGTCCTGCTGCCGGTGTTGGTGTTGGTTATGGTCGTTATTACAGAGATTATGATTATATGCCTTTGCGTGTTAATGTCGGTGGTCAAATCGGTTTTGAATGGGAATTCGGTATTCCGTTGAACCTCACCGTTGACTGGCGTCCTATGGTCAATGTGTTGGGCTTCAAAAACAATTATTATGCTCCTTATAGCGGATTATTCAACTTCGGTGTCGGTCTTCGCTACAGATTCCACTAATAGTTGATTTCCAAGAGTTACAAAAGCGCCGATTTTCATTAGTCGGCGTTTTTTATTTTTATATTTTTGCGGTTTATTATTGACTATAACATTGACTATAACATTGACTTTGACATTGACATTGACATTGACTTTTGCTTTGGCTTATACCCCTGAACTGCTAACTACTAACTGCTAACTGCTAACCTTTAACCCTTCTAAACTTAAAAAAAACGAATGAACTTCAAACTCACATCCGCTTACGAACCTTCCGGCGACCAGCCGGAGGCCATCAAACAGTTGGTGGCGGGGTTGAATCGTGGCGACAAGGCGCAGACGTTGCTTGGAGTCACGGGATCGGGCAAGACATTCACCATAGCCAATGTGCTGAACCAGGTGAATCGTCCGGCATTGGTTTTGAGTCACAACAAGACTCTCGCTGCGCAGCTTTACAGTGAGTTTAAGCAGTTTTTCCCGGAAAATGCGGTAGAATACTACGTTTCTTACTACGATTATTACCAGCCTGAAGCCTATATCCCGACCACTAATACTTATATTGAAAAGGATCTGTCCATCAACGATGAGATTGAGAAGTTGCGGCTGCATACCACCGCCGCATTGATGTCGGGCAGACGAGATGTGATTGTAGTGGCTTCTGTATCATGTATTTACGGTATTGGTAATCCTGAAGATTTCTCCAAAAATGTGATACATCTGCATACGGGGATGAAAATTGATCGTAATGCACTGTTACTCAAGTTTGTATCCAGTCTTTATTCCCGTACGGAACTTGACCTGCAAGGTGGACAGTTCCGCGTGAAGGGCGATACAGTGGACATTTTCCCGCCGTATAGCGAACATGCCTACCGAATCATTTTTTGGGACGATGAGATTGAATCGCTGTCCATCATTGAAGCGGCCACCGGTGGGGTCATTACGAAGGAGGAGAATATTGTCATCTATCCCGCCAGCATTTTCGTGACGACGCAACAGACCATGAATGAGGCGATTAACCAAATCGTGTTGGATTTGGGTGAGCAGCGCGACTACTTTAAGTCCATCGGCAAACACTTGGAAGCCAAACGGTTGGAGGACCGCGTGACCTACGATGTGGAGATGATGAAGGAGTTAGGCTATTGCTCTGGTATTGAGAACTATTCGCGATATTTTGACAAACGTGAACCGGGGATGCGCCCGTTCTGCATTCTCGACTTCTTCCCTGACGATTTTGTGCTGGTGATTGACGAGAGCCATGTCACGGTACCGCAAATTGGGGCGATGTACGGCGGCGACCGCTCCCGTAAAATCAACTTGGTGGAGTACGGATTCCGGCTGCCCGCTGCGTTGGACAACCGTCCGTTGAAGTTCGACGAGTTCGAATCGTTGGTGGGGCAGACTATCTACATGAGTGCGACGCCGGCGGATTACGAACTGGAGCAGTCGGGCGGCATCGTGGTGGAACAGGTGGTGCGTCCCACCGGATTGTTAGACCCGCCTATTGAGGTGCGTCCGGCTACTAACCAGGTCGATGATTTGCTGAACGAGATTGAAGATACGGTAGATAAAGGTGAGCGCGTTTTGGTAACGACGTTAACCAAGCGTATGGCGGAGGAATTAAATACTTACCTCATAAATATCGGAATACGAGCGTGTTACATTCATTCGGACGTGGAAACCCTCGATCGGGTAGAGATTTTGCAGAACCTCCGTGCCGGTGCGATTGATGTGTTGGTGGGTGTGAACTTGTTGCGTGAGGGTCTGGATTTGCCGGAGGTCTCCTTGGTGGCCATCATGGATGCCGACAAGGAGGGTTTCCTGCGCAATGTGCGCTCGCTCACGCAGACGGCCGGGCGTGCCGCACGCCACGTGAACGGTCGTGTGATTTTCTACGCCAACAAGATCACTAAATCGATGCAGGCCACCATTGACGAGACGAACCGCCGCCGTTCCAAACAGATAGCTTACAATGAGTTACATCATATTGTGCCGAAAGGGGTAGTCAAATCCGATGACATGCTGCTCACGGGCATGTCGGGCGAGAACAGCAAAATGAAGAAAAATGCTGGACAATATGTGCAGAAAGAGAAGAAAGTGCCGTCCGTAGCGGAGGATATGTCCATGTATAATGTAGAACAGCTGGAGAAAAAGAAGAAAGAATTGCGGAAAAAGATGGACAAGGCTGTCAAAGAGCTCGATTTTGACCTCGCCGCGCAGTGCCGGGATGTCATCATTGAGATTGAAAACCGTATTCGGGAATATTAACCCGATGATTCGACCTTTTTATTATTTTTGCGACTTGGTTTGTTATAATGTAAGTTTCTCATATAAAGGATATTAATTATGAAGACGATGAAAGAAAAAGAAGAGGAGTTGATTCAGGAATTCGAAATGTTCGATGACTGGATGGACAAATACAATTATATAATAGAGTTGGGAAAGGATTTGCCGATGATCGATCCGCAGTTCAAGACGGAGGAGTTTCTGATCAGCGGTTGCCAGTCTCAGGTGTGGCTGCATCCGGAATGGAAGGACGGCAACCTCTACTTTTCCGCAGATAGTGACGCTATCATCACGAAAGGTATTGTAAATCTGTTGATTAGAGTGCTTTCAGGACATACACCGAAGGAGATTCTCGACAACGATTTGTCCTATTTGGATGCCATCGGTCTCAAGAACCACCTCTCCCCCACCCGATCCAACGGATTGGCCTCCATGATTAAACAAATCAAATTATATGCGCTGGCATATTCAGCTAAAGAAGCCTAAACTTTAAGACAATGAAAAATATAGCAGTTTTAGTATGCGCGGTTGTGCTCGCAGGATGTTTCGCATCATGCGGAATGAAGGAATGCAAATGTTTTTCTTCTAATGTGGTCTACAAGAACGGTACCGCTTTAGTGGTTGATACCTTAGAGAGTGGAGAAATTGATTCAACGTACGTGGATATAATCGATACGTTGGAAAATTCAACAGATTTGGTGAACAATTTCACCCGTGAAGATTGTGAAATTTTCAATAAAAATGAGGTATTGGACATCGATTCAATCAGACATGTCCATCACACGGTCATTTGCGAAGAACAGTAGCTTTTATTTCAGTTAAAATCTGTTAATGAAAGTAAGATGAGTAAAGGAATCGCATTAGTGACAGGCGCTGATGGCGGTATGGGCCGCATCCATGTGCGGGAGTTGGCCAAAGCGGGCTATGAAGTCATCATGGCCTGTATAGATGAGGACGCTGCCCGTCCGGTGATGGAGGAAATTCGCCAGGAGACGGGGGGTACCTTGCATATCATGCCTCTGGATCTTGGCAATTTATCTGATATTGTGCGATTTACGGATGAGGTGAAAAGCCGTTTCCCCTCCTTGCAGATACTGCTCAACAATGCCGGTGTCCTTCCCAGCCAGCCTAAAGTCAGTGTCAACAACATAGAGTACACGATGGCTGTTAACTATCTGGGGCACTTTACGTTGACGAACCTTCTGCACCCGATGATGGGACCGGGAACACGCATTGTGAGCATGATCTCCCTGTCTTATTTTTTGGGCAAAATCACTCCGGATCTCTTCACCCCGAAGACAGAGAAAACCTATAATCGATTCACTACTTACGGCAGCTCCAAGTTAGGACTCTACTACTTTATGTTAGATGCCTCCGAAGCGTGGAAAGAGGAGGGCATTTGCTTCAATGTGGCTGATCCTTTCATCGTGAGTACCAACATTATACGGATGGATAATGTGGTGGTGGACAAGTTGTGTGACTGGCTTTTCCGACCGTTGATCAACACGCCGGAGCAGGGTGCCGCCACTATGTTGGCTGCTGCTTTGGATCCCGCTTTCGAGAATGTGACGGGCAGAATCTTCAAGAAAAAGAAGGTGGCACCGTTCAAAAGGCGGTACTATCCGAACTTGGAGCAGCGTAAAATGCTGAGAGAAATGACTTTGCAAATTCTTTCCGAACATAATATCCAAATATGATCATACCTCCATATCTGTCGCCCAGTGATACGGTGGCATTGGCCGCTCCCGCCCGGAAAATCTCCCAGAGCGAGATTATTCCCGCTGTGACTTGGCTGAAAAGTGTCGGTTTTAACGTTTTTTATGACGATAGACTCTTCGCCGAAGACCATCAGTTTGCGGGAGAAGATGCCGTGCGTGCCGCCTATATCCAGGATTTGTTGGATAATGACAATATTAAGGCAATTTGGTGTGTGCGAGGTGGTTACGGTTCTGCCCGCATCATCGACAGGTTGGATTTCAGTCGTTTTCAGCAGCATCCGAAATGGATTTGCGGTTACAGTGACATCACGGTCTTCCATAGCCACATTCAGCGCCATTTCGGTATCGCCACACTGCACGCCACCATGCCTATCAATGTAACGGACAAAGCTTGGCAATCCCCTGTGCTGCAGTCGTTTTTGGACGCACTGACGGGTAAGACGTTAACTTACGAGATCCCGAACCACCCGTTGTCGCGATGGCAACCGTTTTCAGGGACATTGGTAGGCGGCAACCTTTCCATGCTCTACTCGTTGATGGGGTCTCCCTCGGATGTGGATACTACGGAAAAAGTCCTTTTTATCGAAGATTTGGATGAATATCTCTATCATATCGACCGTATGGTGCTCAATTTGAAGCGTAGCGGGAAGTTTTCGCATATCAAAGCGCTGTTAGTAGGGCATTTGAGTGACATGCACGACAACACCATTCCGTTTGGGAAAACGGCGGAAGAGATTGTCGCTGACTATTGTCGCGATTTAGATTTTCCGGTGATTTTCAATGTCCCTGTTGGTCATTTAGCCGACAATCGCGCGCTCCGTTGTGGATGCAAGATTGAAGGTTATTTACAAGATAATAAGTTTATAATCAATAGTTTGAGTCATGATTAGCACGTTCCTTTTCAAGTATGTATTTCGGGTAAAGCCCATCCCCTACCCCAATCCAGAAGGCACGATTCCCAAAAGCGTTTTGATGATGGCGCCGCACACCTCTGTGATGGATTTCATCATCGGGTTGGCGGCTATGCAATATTATGACCTTCATGCCAGCACGATTATCAAAAAGGAGTTTTTCGTCTTCCCGTTAAATCTGATATTGAAGAAGTTAGGAGGCATCCCCGTGGATCGTAAACATGCCCGCAATTTTGTGGAGTATGCCGCCGACATCATCAAGAAACGTGACCGTATCACACTGATTATCTGTCCGGAAGGAACACGCAAAAGGGTAGAGAAGTGGAAACGCGGGTTCTATCAGATTGCGATGGAGGCAGGTGTGCCGATCAGTTTGGGCTATATTGATTATAAGACACGCACGTGCGGCATCATGTCCATTTTCCAGCCAACGGGCGATTACGAAAAGGATCTTCAAGAAATTCAGGCACAGTATTACGGCCTGGAGGGCTATCACAAGGGACAGTTCAATTTGGAGGACAAGCCTCATGCCCACCCAGAGTGGTACAATTTATAGTCAGCAAACTTCAGAGACAGCTGCTTTCAACACGCGGATCACTTCGTTGACCTGCTCGTCGGTAAGGTCGAAATAGACGGGCAGGCTGATTTCACAAGCATATTGACGATAGGCGTTGGGATAGTCTTGGATGTTGAATCCCAGTGACTTATACGCCGTCAGCAAGGGCAGTGGAACGAAATGCACATTGGCGGCCACGCCTTTTTCAGCCATCTTCATAATCACCTCGTCGCGTTGTTCTTCCGTGATGTGGTTCACCCGAAGCGTGAACACATGGAAGGACGATTGTTTCATAGGTGTGATGTAGGTGGGCACACGGAAGCGCGGGTCGTTCGCAAATGCCTGATTATAAGCGTCAAAAATTTTCTTTCGTTGAGGCAGGATGCTTTGATCGTAGCGTGCCAGCTCCACCAATCCCATGGCGGCGGCTACATCGGTCATATTGCATTTGTAGCCGATGGTGCAGACATCATACCGCCAAGCACCGGCTTTCGTTTTCGTGAAAGCGTCTTTGGTTTGGCCATGCAAGGAAAGCGTGTTGAAATCCTTTTTGATGCTTTCAGAATGGAACGTGTCGGGCAAGTTCAGGCAGATGGCGCCGCCTTCCGCTGTGGTCAGATTTTTGACCGCGTGGAAAGAGAAGACGGAAATGTCGGCCACGGCACCGGTGTGTTTGCCTTGATAATATGCGCCGAGGGAGTGCGCCGCATCGGACAGAATCAAAATACGGCCCAGGGTGCTTTGGCATTCGTTGGCAGGACGGAAAAGCTTGCGTATTTCCGTATCATTCACCAGATCAAAAAGTTCCTGGTAATCGCAAGGCAATCCGACAATATCAACGGGCATGATCACCTTGGTGTTGGGGGTGATGGCTTGCCGTACTTTGTCCACATTGATGAGGAGGTCGTCGTTCACATCCACGAGCACCAGTTTAGCGCCGCAGTGCACCACCACTTCGGCCGTGGCGGTGTAGGTGTAAGCGGGTACGATTACCTCGTCGCCGGGTCCGATACCGAACCAACGGAGCACGAGTTCCATTCCGGCGGAAGCGGAGTTGACACATTCGACATGTTGGATACCGCAGTATTCTGCCAGTTTCTGCTCAAAAAGTTTGGTGCGTGGTCCGGTGGTGATCCATCCGGAGCGGAGCGCGGAGACGACTTCTTCGATGATCGCGTCATCGATGTGAGGCGGAGAAAAGGGTATATTCATTGTTAAGGGATGATTCGTTCTAATTTTTTTGCTTTTCTTTCCTTGCTGTTCTTGGCCAGCTCTTCGAAATCAAGGGCGAGATCAAAGCAGTTCGGGGTAGCACCTACAGCGTAGTGAAGTCGGGAAAAACCCACTCTTATACCTTTGATATTCAATTTGATACCGTATGAAAAACCCGCCATAGACTTTCGGGAGACCACTTTCATTTCCTGATGGATATTATGATTGTAGGCCAGCTGAATGGAGAAGTATTTGATGGGTTCTATTTCCAATCCTACGACGAAGTGACGGAAGAAATTGTCAGCAAATTGCGCCACTTTAGAGGGGTATTGAAGCTCACCAGTGATAGCGTCGGTGCTGATGAAGGGATTGTCACGTCCGTAATAGTTCATGTTCCAGCGGTAGAGGGAGTGGAGAGAGATGTGATAGCGGATGGGAACGTGTTTCAGTCGTTGCGACAGTGCAAACTGGATGTCGAAGGGCAGGTTTTCGAAATTGCCCGGTGCGTAAGACTTCACCGGAGTGCCGATATTCTTAAGTAAGAACGTGATAGACAGGTTGCTGGCGGTGTCGAAGTAACTACCGGCAAGGTCCACGGCCAACCCGGCGGAGTAGTAGGCATCGTAATGGCTGAAGATGGTCTTGAGGTTCGCACCAACGGCAAAATGGTTGGAAAGTTCGCGACCCCAACCGATGAAAAGGGCGTAATCGCCGGCGGTGAATTTGCCGGTTTCGATGCCGTTTTCGTCCGCCCCCCGGAAAGAGCCGTAGGTGAGAGCGCAAATACCAGCCGAAAAACTGCCTGCCTTGTTGAAGGTGTAGGAGTAAACTGCGGACAAGGCATTGCTGGTGGTGAAATAGTCGGTGAAGTTCAACGCCAGTTGGTTGTGGTGGCGGTTGCTGATGTAGGACGGATTTGTAAACACCAAGGTCGGGTCGTCATCGTAAACGGAAATCAGATTGCCTCCCAAACCCATTAATCTTGAAGAATAACTGAGATTCAGGAAGTTATATATGAATTTACCGCCGGTTTGAGCCATCGTGGACATCCCGCCGACTGTAAACAAAAAGATCCATATCACAAGACTCCGCTTCATAGAGAATCAAACTGCAAAAATAAAATTTCTTCCATTAGCAATTCGTGTTTTTTCAGTTTTAAGAATTATTAAGGATTTTGACGTGCGATTGAGGAATATTATGTATATTTGCAGCCCCAAAAAAAGTATTTATGGCTGACAATAAGAATTTCACAATTGGAATCACGCAGGGCGATATTAACGGTATCGGCTATGAAGTAATCATTAAATCATTGAGCGACAACAGGATCATGGAGATGTGCACTCCGGTGGTCTATGGTTTGTCGAAAGTGGCTTCCTACCACAAAAAATACATGGAATTACCGGATTTTTCGTTCCAGTTCACCAAAACGGCCGAGCAGCTCTCCACAAAGCGGCCGAACCTTATCAATCTGTATGAGGAGGAGGTGAAGTTGGACTTGGGCACCTCCACGAAAATTGCCGGTCAAATGTCGGAGCGCGCGTTGTACGCCGCCGGACGTGACTTGAAGAACAACCTCATCGATGCTGTTGTAACTGCGCCTATCAATAAGAGCAACATCCAATCGGAGAAATTCGTTTTCCCTGGCCATACGGAGTTTTTCGACCATTATTTCGGCGGGAAGGAGCATCCGGCCACCATGGTGATGGTTTCCGAGAACTTGCGCGTGGCTTTCGTCACCCATCATCTGCCGCTCGGCAAAGTGGTTGAAACGCTCACCACTGAGCTGATTATGAAGAAGTTGGAAATCTTGAACGAGTCGTTGAAAAAGGATTTTGCGTTGAGCAACCCGACCATTGCGGTACTCGCGCTTAACCCGCATTGCGGCGATGACGGATTGATGGGCAACGAAGATAAAGAGGTGATACAACCCGCTGTGGCTCAGGCCTTCCATGATGGAATCAACGCTTTCGGACCTTTCCCGGCAGACAGTTTCTTCTCCACGGGAGCCTATACCCGTTTCGATGCCGTGTTGGCCATGCATTACGACCAAGGTATGATTCCGTTCAAATTGCTCTCCAAGGACGGGGTGAATTTCACTGCCGGACTACCCATCGTGCGCACGTCGCCGGCTCACGGTACCGCATACGACATTGCGGGAAAGAACATTGCGGATGCCCAATCCATGCGCAACGCTATCTATTTGGCCATTGATATTTTGAGAAATAGGAGAGGGTAGGGGGATAAGGTTACACGGTTAATGGGGAGTGGTATTGATGGATTTAGTCATTGATATTGGGAATACACTTCAGAAGTTGGCTGTTTTTGATGAAAATGGAAAAACAGTTCAATTTTTGCAGGAAAAGCAGTTGACAATTCCGCTTTTGGAGGAGGTGCTGGTGAGTTATCCGGTGCGGAGAGCCATTGTTTCTTCTGTTGGGGAAGAGAATCAGGGGATCCTCCGTTGGTTGGAGGATCGCGTCAAGCTGGTCCGTTTTTCTTCCCAATGCCGTTTGCCTATCACCATGCGTTATGCGACTCCGGAGACGTTGGGTACTGACCGTATCGCCAATGCGGTGGGAGCCAATGCATTATGTCCCGGGGAAAATGTGCTCTCCATCATGGCAGGCACTTGTCTGGTGGCGGATTTCGTCAATGCGGATGGCGAGTATTTGGGTGGAAGTATCGCTCCGGGAATGCGGATGCGTTTCCAAGCGCTTTCGCAATTCACTGCTCGTTTGCCGCTCGTGGATCCCGAATCCATCGATTTTTTCATCGGTGACGACACCCGCGGCTCCATTTTGTCGGGTGTCATTAACGGGATGGCGCGTGAAATTGATGGTCTGATTGCCCAATATGAAAGGGAATTTGACGGTTTGAAAGTGATATTTTCGGGCGGAGATTCAGCGCTACTCCAAAATTTCATAAAAAAGCGTATATTTGCCGCCCAAAATCCGATTCTGTTCGGATTGCTTAAAATATTAAAACTGAATGCTTCAGAAGACTGACCATATCATTTGGATGCTTTTGATTTGCTGCTTGTGCGTGTTTGAGGTGCAAGCGCAAAATGAGATTAGTACGCCATACTCCAGCTATGGGATAGGTTCAATAAACCATTCCTCAAATGGGGTGTTGGATGCCATGGGTGGGGTTTCGTATGCCATGCAGAGTCCCTATTACATCAATTTCCGGAATCCTGCGTCCTACGCGGCCTTTGATTCTCTGTCGTTCATTGCCGATGTCGCTGCGTCGGTGTATGTGTCACGTTTGAACCAGAAGCAGCTTTTTCAGAAAAACAGTTACGCGCAACCCGGTTATCTGGCCATCGGTTTGCCGGTGACACGGCATTGGCGCACCAGTTTGGGCATAATGCCTTTCAGCTCAGTGGGTTACAATATTGAGAGTGAGAAAGAAGTGCCGAATATCGGTTCGGTCACTTACAAATACACTGGCGAGGGCGGGGTCAACCAACTCTATTGGGGCAATGCGTTCAAAATCTGCAAGGGACTCTCTATCGGATTGAATGCCAGCTACATATTTGGTACTATTTTTTATAATAGCAATACTGAAATCAATGGTTCCTACTTCACTAACAGCTATGTGCGTGACGCCTACCATGTGAAAGGCATCTATCTGGATGCTGGTTTGCAGTATTTCTTCAATGTTGGTGAAAAGCATCGCCTTGGGTTAGGTGTTGTGTATGGCAATACCGCATATATCTGGGCAAAAGAGGATCTTTTGGTCAATTCTTATAGCGGCAGTTACGTCTCCACGGCGGTTTATGATACTATATTGTATAAAGAAGGCATCCAAGGCAACTTGCACATTCCGCAGTCTGTGGGTGGCGGGTTAAGCTACACATACAAAGAAAAGATGACCATTGCTGCGGATGTGACCTGGCGAAATTGGGATCATTTCCAGTTCCTGAGACCGTCCGATTCTTTGCGTAACTCCCTTGCCACAACGATTGGCTTCCAGTTCATCCCAGACCCGATGTCCAATAAATTCTTCAAAAAGTTGGCTATCCGGGCGGGCGGCAGATTATCTACCGGGGAATTGTCGTTGCGCAATAAACCTATTTCCGAATTGGGAGTCTGTTTAGGCGTAGGAATACCACTGAATACGTTCAATACTCACTCGTCAATCAATATCATGTTCGAATACGGAAGAACGGGAACAATGGTGAACGATCTGGTACAGCAAAACTACTTCAGATTCTCCTTCTGCTTCATCCTACAAGAACGTTGGTATCAAAGAGTCAAGATAGATTAATAAGTAATAACCCTAAAATAAAAGAAGAAATGAAAAAGATCTTAGCTGTCATCGTACTGGTTATCGGCGGAAGTTTCGCCTTCGCGCAGAAACCCTGCTCCTTCAAATACGGAGCAAATGAGGCTGATTCCCTGAAATGCCTTGAACAAATCACGAATTTCAGAACTTTTTACAATGCCAAGAATTACAATGATGCATACGAATCTTGGCAGTATGTCATCCAAAACTGCCCGTGCTCTTGGGACGGAATCTACACCAATGCGCAGACACTGTTCCAGAATCTGATCAAAGACGAGAAGGATTCCGCACGTCGCGAGGTGCTCATCGATTCTCTGATGTACACGTTTGATGTCCGCAGTACTTACTTCCCGGAAAAATTCACGGTCGGTTCAGGTCTTGGTTTCAAGGCTTATAACACAATGAGATATCGCAAATCTCAGTACGAACAGGCATACACTTGGTTTGTGCAGTCTGTCGAAATGGAGAAGGAGAACACGCAACCCGCTATTTGGGATACCTACTTCCAGCTGGCAGAGAACATGACCAAAGCCAAGAAGGATACCTCCATCGTGGTTGAGGCTTACGAGCGTGCTACCGACTATCTGGATCTCTCCATCCTGAATGCCACCAAGGCTTACGAACAGAGCGCGGATGCTTTGGAAGCTTTGAATGCCCAACTGGAAAAAGGCGAGATTGACCGTATGGCATACGACAAGCAAGCCAAGAAGTTGACGGCCGACACCACCCGTCAGGCAAAACTCATCGTCAACTATCGCAAGACCTTGGTCAAGATCAACAATGCTGTGACTCCTTACGCTTCTTGCGAGGTGCTGGATATGCTCTACACCAAGAAGTTTGAAGACATCAAGAACGACCTTGCCGCTGTTAGCAAGATGGTCAACACGATGTTCAAAGGCAACTGCACCGACAGCCCGGTGTTCCTCGAAGGTCTGTCCATCCTCCACAAGGCCAGCCCGAACCGCAACACTGCCTACATGATGGGTAACCTTACCTTCAAGAACTACACCAAGTCACAGAGTGCTGAAGATATCGCCGCCACCATCGACTACTTCAAGGAAGCTGTCAAGCTGAGCGAGACGCACGAGCAACAGGCAGATGCCAACTACATGCTGGCTTTGGCATACAGAATGAAAGGTTCCTTCTCTGAATCCCGTTCCGCTGCATACGATGCTTTGAAGGCAAGACCCAACATGGGTAAGGCTTATATCTTGATTGGCGACCTCTACGCTAACTCTGGCGGCAGATGCGGTGACGAGCAGGTTCCCGGTGCATACGCATGGGCTGCTGCCGACAAATACGCCAAAGCTGCTTCCGTGGATCCCAGCTGCGCTGACGAAGCCAACAGCAAACGCGCCAAACTGAGATTCCCCAGCAAAGAAGAACTCTTCAAACGCGGTATCAACAGCGGTTCCTCCTATCACGTGGGCTGCTGGATCCAAGAGAATACGACTGTCAGATAATCCCTGATGATCTTACATCTTAAACATACTTCAAAAAGCATCATAATCGCCACGTGCATTATGATGCTTTTTGCTGCTTGCAAGTCTTCAGGCAGCAAAACCGACCTCTTTGAGTATAAGGGCAAATACCCTGATGAGTCTGCTCAAAACATGACGATTACGGTCAGTGATTCCGGGCGGACGAGTTTCATCGTCAACACGCCGATGTTCAACCGCTACAATGGGGACACCTCTTACGTGGATTGTCCAGAAGGGATCACGATTACCTCTTTCAACGATTACGGTAGCAGGCAGGCCATTATCACGGCGAATTATGCCTGCCAGATCAACAACAACCTGTTCAAGGCCACCGACAATGTGGTTATTTACGACATTATCAACGGTGATTCCGTGATTACCGACGAGGTGATATGGGACCAGCGTCGGCGCAGCATCTATTCCACGAAGCAAGTGAAGCAGGTGAAGCATGACGGATCGGTGAATTACGGTGACGGATTTGATGCGGACGAGCGTTTCACGAAATACACCATCATCCATCCGCATGGCGAGATGGTGGGGTATGATTTTTAGTAGTCCCGAGGGGAATCGAACCCCTATCAAAAGTTTAGGAAACTTCCGTTCTATCCATTGAACTACAGGACCAAATGGGTGCGCAAAAATATAATTTTTTTGAGTACCCCATTCATATAAAAACGGCGCGAATGTTACGTTCGCGCCATTGTTTTTATTTGCTTATAAATTAGCATTTTGCAATATTAATGATGACTTCCGTGGCCTTTACCATGGACTCCAGCGGCACATATTCGTATTTGCCGTGGAAGTTATGGCCACCGGCGAAAATGTTGGGGCAGGGGAGGTTGCGGAACGACAGGTTTGCGCCGTCGGTGCCGCCGCGGATGGGCACGATGACGGGCTCCACGTCCGCCTCTTTCATTGCTTTCACCGCGCGTTCCACCACGTAATAAACGGGCTCCACCTTCTCGCGCATGTTGTAATACTGATCCTTGATTTCGCAAGTGATGCAGTTGTTGTACTTGACGTTCAGGAAGTTGACAACCTCCTGCATGAATTTTTTCTGTGATTCGAAGAGTGCTCTGTCGTGGTTGCGGATGATGTACGACATTTTCGTTTCCTCCACGGTGCCGTCGATGCGGGTGAGGAGGTAGAAGCCTTCGTAGTCTTGCGTATGCTCAGGACGTTGTGCGGCAGGCAGCAAATTGTTGAGTTCCATAGCGATAAGTTGGGAATTCACCATCTTGTTTTTGGCATAACCCGGATGGATGTTCTTGCCTTGGATGCGGATGTTGGCACCTGCAGCGTTGAAGTTTTCGAACTCCAGTTCGCCGATGGCGCCGCCGTCCATCGTGTAGGCAAAATCGCAGCCAAATGCCTCCACATCAAAGAATTTCACGCCATTGCCGACCTCTTCATCATGAGAGAAAGCCACTTTGATGTCGCCGTGCTTGATTTCGGGGTGCTGGATGAGGTATTCCATCGCGCAGACGATTTCGGCCACACCGGCTTTGTCATCTGCACCGAGCAGATGTTTACCATCGGTGGTCAAGATCGTTAATCCCTTGTAATCCAGCATTTCCGGAAATTCATCGGGAGAAAGGACGGTATTGGATTCTTTGTCCAGGACGATAGTGCCACCGTCATAGTTGGGAATGATGACGGGAGCGGCGATACCGGGCATGTCGGGGGCAGTGTCTAGGTGCGCCATAAAGCCGATGACGGGTTGTTTCTCGTTGGTGTTGGCGGGCAGGAGGGCGGTCACATAACCATGTTGGTCTTTTGTAACGTTCTGCATACCAATATTTTTCAATTCTTCTACCATCACATCGGCGAAATCGAGAAGCGCTTGGGTGCTCGGATAAGTTTCCGATTCGGGATCTGCGGTAGTCGCGTAAGAGATATACTTGCTGAAGCGTTGTAACAAGAGGTCTTTCATTTTTCTAATTATTTGGTTATTAAATACTTGTATTAACAAAATGATCGTAATGGGAGCGAAGGCAAAGGTACAACTTTTTTTAAGAAATTTTTCCAAAAAAAAGACTTGACAAACGCTTAAAAATATTGTATCTTTGCGCGCCAAAATTATAGTTGATGAAATTATCGGAATTTAAGTATTATTTGCCTCAAGAATTAATTGCTTTGCACCCTGTGGAAGAGCGTGACGAGGCGCGTATGATGGTGCTCAATAGAAAGACGAAAACTATTGAGCATAAGTTATTTAAGGATATTATTGACTACTTTGACGAAGGGGATTTATTCGTCATGAACAATACCCGCGTGTTCCCTGCTTTGATGTTCGGGGAGAAGGAGCAGACCCGTGCCCAAATCCGCGTTTTTCTGTTAAGAGAGCTGGATGAGGAGAGCCGTTTGTGGGATGTTTTGGTTGACCCTGCCCGTAAGATCCGTATTGGTAACAAGCTGTCATTCACCGAGGATGATAGTTTGGTGGCTGAGGTTATCGACAACACCACCTCCCGCGGTCGTACCCTGCGTTTCCTTTTCGACGGTGACCACGATGCCTTCAAAAAGAAGCTCATGGAAATCGGTACCACGCCGCTGCCCAACGATATCCAGCGTCTGCGCGACATCGAGCCGGAGGACGAGCAGGACTACCAGACCATCTACGCCACGGAAGAGGGCGCTGTTGTGGCACCGGCTGCCGGATTCCACTTCAGCCGCTTCCTGCTTTCCAAAATGGAGATCAAAGGTATTGAGCGCACTTATATCACCCTCCACGCCGGATTAAGTAATTTTAACGATATTGATGTGGAGGATTTGTCAAAGCACAAACCCGATTCCGAGCGGATGATTATCCGTACCGAGGTGGCGAACAAGATCAACGAGACCAAAGAAGAGGGTCACAAGATTGTGGTAGTCGGCACCACCACCATGAAGGCTTTGGAGTCTTCCGTGTATGACAACGGCATGGTGAAAACTACCGAGATGAACGGCAAAGAGGATATGTGGACCAACAAGTTCATTTATCCGCCGTACCGTTTCAAAGTGGCCAACGCGATGGTCACCAACTTCCACGCCCCGCAAAGCTCCATGTTGATGATGGTGGCAGCGTTCGGCGGCTATGACTTCGTGATGAAAGCCTACAAGGAGGCTGTGGCGGAAAAATACCGCTTCCTCACGTACGGAGATGCGATGTTGATTATTTAACGTTTTTTAATACGATATAACTATGTCAAAAGCATATCAAGCAGCAGGCGTACAGCTGGAAGCAGGTTATGAATCCGTGCGCCTCATCAAGAAACACATTTCCCGCACGAACCGTCCCGGCATGATGGGCAACATCGGAAGCTTCGGCGGCATGTTCGATTTGGCCTCCCTCGGCTACAAGGAACCCGTTTTGGTCAGTGGAACGGATGGCGTGGGTACCAAATTGAAATTGGCGTTCATGATGGATCGTCACGATACCATCGGACAGGATGCAGTGGCCATGTGCGTGAACGACGTGCTTGCGCAAGGTGCCGCTCCTCTGTTCTTCCTGGATTATATCGCTGTGGGAAAGAACGAACCCACGAAAATCGAGGCGATTGTGAAAGGCGTGGCCGATGGCTGTGTGCTGTCCAACTGTGCACTCATTGGTGGTGAAACGGCGGAGATGCCCGACATGTACGATGAGGATGAATACGACATTGCCGGATTTACGGTTGGCGCGGTCGAGAAATCCAAACTCATCGACGGTTCCAAGGTCAACGTGGGCGATGTGCTCATCGGTTTGGCTTCCAGCGGTGTTCACTCCAATGGTTTCTCGTTGGTGCGCAAGATTGTCTTCAAAGACAACCAACTGGACCTCAACCAAAAATATGACACCCTTCCCGACACGCTTGGCAACGTGCTGCTCACGCCCACGCGCATCTATGTGAAGCCTGTTTTAGAAGTGTTAAAAAATGTTGATATTCACGCTATTTGTCACATCACTGGCGGCGGTTTCGACGAGAACATTCCGCGCGCCCTGCGTGAAGGTCAAGGTATCTTTGTAGACGAGCACAATTGGGAAATGCCCGCCATCTTCCCGTTCCTCGAAAAGTACGGCAAGGTCGACCACCGCGAGATGTTCAACGTCTTCAACATGGGTATCGGCATGGTGTTGATGGTGGATCCGAAGGATGCCGACCGCACCGTGAAGATGTTCAACGAGTTGGGTGAGAAGGCCTACGTTATCGGTAATGTCACCGATAAGGAAGGTGTTGTTGATATTAAATTGAGGCAATAGGCAACAGGCAATAATCGTGGGATTGTAGGGACGTATCGCATACGTCCACAAACCAAGACGTATCGCATACGTCCACAAATCCGTTATCAAAATTCAAACAATGAAATACATCGGACCACACGTCAGCGCATCGGGTGGGGTGGAGAACGCCCCGTTGAACGCCATGCAGGTGGGTGCAACCGCATTTGCCCTGTTCACGAAAAACCAGCGGCAGTGGTTCTCCGCACCGTTGAGCGAAAAATCCGTGGTGGCTTTCAAGGAAAACCTCGAAAAATCAGGCATTTCTGCAGATTACGTGTTGCCCCACGACAGCTACCTCATCAACTTGGGCAGTCCCGATGCGGAGGGATTGGAAAAATCCCAGAACTCTTTCCTCGAAGAGATGCAGCGTTGCGAACAATTAGGGTTAAAAATGCTTAATTTTCACCCGGGCAGTCACCTGAAAAAGATTTCGTTAGAGGCCTGTCTCACTTTGGTTGCTGAAAGTATCAATTTCGCGCTGGATAAAACAAACGGCGTAACGGCTGTCATTGAGAATACCGCCGGACAAGGTTCCAACGTAGGATTTAGTTTTCAACATTTGGCATATATTATTGATAAAGTGGAAGATAAGAGTAGGGTAGGGGTCTGTTTGGATACCTGCCATACTTATTCTGCCGGTTATGATCTCAAAACGGAAAGCGGATATAAAGCTGCCTTTGAGGAATTCGAAGAGACGGTAGGTTTCCGTTATTTGCGGGCCATCCACCTCAATGATACGAAAAAGGATCTTGGCAGTCGAGTGGATCGCCACGACAGCATCGGAAAAGGACTTTTGGGCATGGAATTTTTCGAACGTTTCATGAAAGATCCGCGGTTTGACAATATGCCGTTGATTCTCGAAACCCCGGACGAGACGTTGTGGGCGGAGGAGATTAAGATGCTACAAGGAATAGCGAAATCGTTGTAGAGACGATGTGCATTTGTTGTAGATGTAGAGACGATGTGCACATCGTCTCTACAGGGCAAAAACATCAATTTTGAAAAAAATCCAGAAACCACTCTGTCATATCAAAAAAAATTGTATTTTTGCCGCCGATTTCAACTGCTGCGTTCTTCTAACGGTTAGGAATCAAGATTCTCAATCTTGCAATACGAGTTCGATTCTCGTACGCAGTACAAAACAAGGCCATCTGTTAGTAGCAGATGGTTTTTTTGTTTGTGTTGGGGAATAGGCAACAGGCAATAGGGAATAGGCAAAAGGGAATAGGCAACAGGCAATAGGCAATAGGCAATAGGGAACTAAACGAAAATTTCAGATAAGAATGAAGAAGTTAGTATATTGGATTCAGAATGCGCGGGCGTATGCGCTGCCGCAGAGTGTGCTGCCGTCATTGGTGGCCGTGTTTATGGCTGTCGGTAATGAAGGTTTTTCCGTCGGATTGAGCATCGTGGCGGTGCTCGGAGTGATGCTGGCACATTTGTCAGTGAACCTTTTTGACGATTACTTCGACTACCAGTTCAAGAGCGAAGAGGTTCGGGAGCAGACAGCGGCGGAGGGACAACGAGCCCGTATCGCCAAAAGTCCCTATTTAACCTCTGGTGAGGTGACCCCGCGCCAACTCTTTGTGGTGGCCTCCCTTTTTGGAATCGCTGCGTTGTTGCTGGGTTGCATCGTTTTTGTGAAACGCGGACTTATTCCGCTTTATATCGCCTTGGCAGCGGGATTTCTCGGCTTCTTTTATTCTGGGAAGCCCATCCGGTTTTGCTTTCACGGTTTGGGCGAACTGGTCACGGGTTTCATTTTCGGTCCGCTGTTGATGGCTGGCGTGCATTATGCGGCGTGCGGCACGCTCAACACAGGCGTGTGGGTCGTCTCCGTGGCGGTGGGACTTTGGGTGGTCAATATTCTGTTTACGCATTCCATCATGGAGGTTTCCACCGACAAAAAGGTGGGAAAGAAGACGTTGGCTGAGGTCTTGAAGACAAGAGAATGGCAGTTAGTGGCTTCTGCCGTTTTTAACTTCACACCCTATATCATTTTGCTTATAGCCCTTATTCTCAGAAATTTACATCCTATTTTCGCCACTATATTTATCATTTTGCCGCTTTCCGTCACGTTGTTTTACTTGCTTTACCAATTTTGTTATCATCCGGAGCGTGAGTTCAAGCGTCGTTGGTGGTTCGGTCCTATTGAGCATTGGGATGCCATTTGTGAAAACCATCTGGAATGGTTCGCCATCCGTTGGTTTTTGGCCCGCAACATCTTGCAGTTCGCCAGTCTGATTTTCATTATTTGCTCATTGATACAATAGGTGGCTACAAATTTTCACGTGTAGGTGAATATTCACAATTATTTTGTACTTTTGCCACCGTGAAAAAAATTTTACTCATAATTGGAGTATTGTGCTGTTTCATAACGGTGCAGGCGCAGCAGAAGAGGTATTCAGCGCGCGTCTTTGACGGCATCACCTTCCAGCCTCTATCGGGAGCAAGCGTCTATAATGTAAATACCCAGAAGTTTGCTTTTACAGATAAAAACGGTCGTTTTGAGATTAATTTATCTCTGAACGACACTTTGATTATCACCAAATCCATCTATCGGCAGTTGGTCGCCCCTATTGACAAAAAGCTGTTCAATGGTTATGAGGACTTTTTCCTCTACTACAAGGCCACCATGTTGAAAGAGGTGACCATTATCGGTATTAACCCTTCCTACGAGGGGTTCAAGAAGGACATTGTGACCTTGAAACTGCCTGAGTATTATCAACGTGCGGAGGAAGTGCATCTTTCGGAGTGGCAGAGGGCCAATGCCTCCTATCAGGATAACGGCAACATTTTGTCGTTGGGCGGTACCGTGACCATGTCGCCGATTTCCTTCCTGTACGACAAATACAGTCGGAAGAGCAAGATGAACCGTTTGTACAACGAGATGGTTTCATACGAGGACGAAGTGGAGCGCATTCAGCAGAAATACAATCGGGAAATTGTTTCAGAACTCACTGGTTTGCAAGGCGAAGATCTGCTTAACTTCATGATGTATTGTCGGTTCAGCTATTACGACCTTGTGCGGTGGAGTGACGAGCAAATCCGCGAGAAGATACGGACGAACTATTTCAATTACCAATACGACAAGATAACCAATGAACAAGAATAGCGATTTTTGGAAGAAAAATTTCACATGGATGCACTTGGTGGCCATGGCGGTGGGTTTGCTGCTCGCCATGCTCTATTGGTATAAATCTGGGCAATTTTCTGATAATATCTTGAAGAACAATCCTGTTTTGATGGCCCTTTGGGGACTGGCAACGGGATATATTTTGATAGATTTGGTGAAATCCAGTAAGGATAGGGACGAAAAAAAGGAATGATCCTTGTAAAGACGATGTGCACATCGTCTCTACAACACCCAAAAACATGTTTTGCGGTTAAAAACGGAAATTAATTCTAACTAAAATTATAAAATATGGAAGAAAAATTACAAACATTGAGAGACAATCCGGCCATGAGATGGACGGCGTTGTTGCTGTTGGCGTTGGCCATGTTCTGTTCCTACATTTTCATGGACATCCTTTCGCCTATCAAAGACCTCATGCAATCAACAAGAGGTTGGGATTCAACCGCTTTCGGCACGATGCAGGGTGCGGAGACCTTCTTGAACGTCTTCGTCTTCTTCCTCATCTTCGCGGGTATCATCCTCGACAAGATGGGTGTGCGTTTCACCGCTGTGCTTTCCGGTGCGGTGATGCTCATCGGTGGTTTGATTAAGTACTATGCGGTCACTGAGGCCTTTATGGGCAGCGGTGTGGAAGCTTGGTTCAACAATCACCTCAACTACATCCCTGGTTTCCAAGAACTTGGCGTGGCTCCTTTCTATGAAGGAATGCCTGCATCCGCTAAGGTGGCAGCCGTCGGTTTCATGATTTTCGGTTGCGGTGTGGAGATGGCCGGTATCACGGTTTCCCGCGGTA
>Ga0310690_10001416_pt1 | contig 42498 bp, 28 predicted proteins | sample AusTroGonzalo_MG_2_FD_207661 | JGI IMG/M metagenome (GOLD analysis project Ga0310690, IMG submission 207661) | Bovine rumen microbial communities from tropical cattle in Woodstock, Queensland, Australia - Gonzalo_04 (v2) (version 2) | ecosystem: Host-associated > Mammals > Digestive system >... | reverse complement strand
GTAATGGTGACTATAAGGTCATCGTGCTGGCTCCGTCGTCTGTTCAGGAGATGGCTGATTTCGTAGACCTCGCTTTTGAGTTGGCCTTTAAGTACCGTAATCCTGCCATGATTCTTTCCGATGGTGTTATCGGTCAGATGATGGAGAAGGTGGTGCTGCCGCCGTTCAAGCCCCGTCGTACTGACGAGGAAGTCATCAAGCAGTGTCCTTGGGCTTCTACAGGAAAGCCGAAGGGTGGGAGAGAGCGTGTGGTCATCACCTCACTTGAGTTGAAGCCGGAGATTATGGAGCAGCGCAATATTGCCCTGCAGGAGAAATACGCTAAGATTCAGGAGAATGAGGTACGCTTCGAAGAGCAGTTGATGGATGATGCCGAATATGCGATTGTAGCCTTCGGTTCTGCCGCCCGTATCGCAGAGAAGTCTGTTGAGATTGCCCGTGAACAGGGTATCAAGGTCGGCCTGTTCCGCCCCATCACATTGTTCCCCTTCCCCATTAAGCAGATTGCTGAGTTGTCGAAGAAGGTAAAGGGTATCCTCGTGGCTGAGATCAACGCTGGTCAGATGGTACAGGATGTGCGCCTCGCCGTGAACGGTGCCGTGCCTGTTGAACAGTTTGGTCGTCTGGGAGGTATCGTGCCCGATCCCGAAGAAATCGTTAATGCACTGAAAAAGGTCATGTAAGTTATGGATAGAAATCAAATAGTTCAACCAGAGAACATCGTCTGCAAGAAGCCGACGCTGATGAACGACAACAATATGCACTACTGCCCGGGCTGCTCGCACGGTGTGGTGCATAAACTCATTGCCGAAGTCATCGAAGAGATGGGTATGGAAGACAAAGCCGTTGGTGTATCACCTGTTGGCTGTGCTGTCTTCGCGTACAATTATATAGATATCGATTGGCAGGAGGCTGCCCATGGTCGTGCGCCTGCACTGGCTACGGGTATCAAGCGTTGCTGGCCTGACCGTCTGGTCTTCACCTATCAGGGAGACGGCGACTTGGCATGTATCGGTACCTGTGAAACTATCCACGCCTTGAACCGTGGCGAGAACATCGTTATCATCTTCGTCAACAATGCCATTTATGGTATGACGGGTGGTCAGATGGCACCTACCACGCTGATTGGTCAGAAGACCTCTACCTGTCCTTATGGTCGTGATCCTGAGATTCACGGTTATCCCCTGAAGATGGCTGATATTGCCGCCCAGTTGGAGGGTACATGTTACGTCACTCGTCAGAGTGTCGAGAATGTGGCCTCTATCCTCAAGGCAAAGAAGGCTTTGCGTAAGGCTTTCGAGGCTTCTATGGCTGGTAAGGGAAGCAGTTTGGTAGAGTTTGTGTCAACCTGTAACAGTGGTTGGAAACTCACACCTGCCAAGGCGAATGAATGGATGAAGGAGAATATGTTCCCCTTCTATCCCAAAGGTGACCTCAAAGACACTACGAGTCTTTAATTGAAAGTTGAAAATTGATAATTGAAAATAAAGATGAAAAAGGAAATAATTATCAGTGGTTTCGGAGGTCAGGGCGTGCTCTCGATGGGTAAGATTCTGGCCTATTCAGGACTGATGGAGGATAAGGAGGTCACATGGATGCCCGCCTATGGTCCTGAACAGCGTGGTGGTACGGCCAATGTGACGGTCATCGTCAGCGACGAACGTATCTCTTCGCCCATCCTCAGCAAGTACGACATCGCCGTGGTGCTCAACCAGCCCTCTCTGGAGAAGTTTGAGCCGAAAATCAAACCTGGTGGCATCCTCATCTATGATGGCTTTGGTATCATCAACAAGCCAACTCGTAAGGACATCACCATCTATGAGATCAACGCTATGGACAAGGCCGCTGAGATGAAAAACGGCAAGGTGTTCAACATGATAGTGCTTGGTGGACTCCTTAAGGTGGCTCCTGTGGTCAGCGACAAAGGTGTGGAGAAGGCTCTTTATAAGACGCTGCCTGAGCGTCATCACGGATTGATTCCGCTTAATATGGAAGCCTTGAAAGAAGGTGCAAAGATTATAGAAGAGAAATAAAGTACTAAGACGTTATGAGAAAACTGTTTTTAACCCTCGTCGCTGCCGCGCTTACAGTCTCGGTCAGTGCACAGGAGAAGGAAGTGGTGACTGCTCATAAAACCTTCGACAACTGGTATCTGGGTATCAATGGCGGTGCTGCCACACCCATGCAGAAGTATGGTGATGCTGGCTTTATGAAAGGTTTTGCCCCCAATGCAGGTCTGCGTCTCGGCAAGAACTTCACCACTTCATTTGGCGTGGCCTTTGATGCTACTGCCTATATTGAGTCCGAGGAGAAGTCTCTTATGATGACCCGTACGTTCGTTGATTTCATCACGGTCGATGCTTTGGGAACTTTCAATGTGTTCAATTTCTTTGGCGGCTATCTGGGTAAGCCCCGACGTGTGGAATTGATTGCTCTTGGCGGTTTAGGATGGATGCATCAGTTCGGTGGTCTGTTCCCCCATGCTAATGGCATCAACTCCAAGGCTGCTCTCGACTTGGCTTTCAACCTTGGTTCCGGTCGTGCTGTGCAACTCTACCTTGAGCCTGCAGTCGTGTTCGGCCTGTGGGATAATGGCCGTATTGATAAAGTCTTGGGCCATTCATATAGTAATTTCAAGTTTGACTCCCGCTATGGATTGTTCCAACTCAACCTGGGCTTGAACTTCAAGTTCGGTACCAGCAACGGCACCAAGAACTTTGCCTTTGCCCGTTTGCGTGACCAATCGGAGATTGACGACCTGAATGCGCGTATCAATGAATTGCGTGATGAGAGCGACGGCAAGGATCGTCGTATTGCCCGCGATATCCGTCGTATTGCAGAACTTGAGGATTCACTCGAGGCTGCAAAAAACGTGAAGCCTACTGTGGTCAACAAGGTAACGAAGGTGACTCAGGTGGTCAACAACAATGTGCTGCAACCCACGGTGATCTTCGGTCAGGGCAAGAGTACCGTTGATGTTGCTCAGATGGCAAGTGTGGCGATGATTGCCAAGTATATGAAGAATCATCCAGAGTCGAAGATCCTCATCAAAGGCTATGCTTCGCCAGAGGGTAACCTAGAACTGAACCAGCGTCTGTCGGAGAATCGTGCCCAGGCTGTGAAGGATGCCCTTGTCAGCCGTTATGGTATTGCTGCCAGCCGTCTGACTATTCAGGGTATGGGAGCCACCGACGAACTGTTTGATGAACTTGACTTCAACCGCGTGGCTACGTTCACTGATACGACGAAATAAGATAACCTCATAACAAAAAATCCCCTGCCATTTGGTAGGGGATTTTTGTTGTATTAGTATTAATATGCTTGCTCATGGACGCCCTTGACGGCACGACCAGAGGGGTCATTCATGCCTTTGAAGGCTGCATCCCATTCCAAGGCAATGGCAGTAGAGCAGGCCACGCTGGCTTCGCTGGGAACACTCTTGGCAGCGGAGTCGCTGGGGAAGTGCTCGGCGAAGATTGAGCGATAGTAGTACTCTTCTTTGTTCTTTGGTGGGTTGATGGGGAACCGTTCGGCAGCATGGGCCATCTGCTCATCGGTGACGGCCTCAGAGGTAATCTGCTTCAGGGTGTCGATCCATGAATAACCGACACCGTCGCTGAACTGTTCTTTCTGTCGCCAGGCCACTTCTGCTGGCAGCATATCAGAGAAGGCTTCACGAACAATCTTCTTTTCCATTGTCGAACCAGGACACATTTTTGCCTCGGGATTAGTACGCATGGCGACATCGAGGAACTCCTTGTCGAGGAACGGCACACGACCTTCGACACCCCAGGCCGACAGGCTCTTGTTGGCGCGCAGACAGTCGTAGAGATAGAGTTTGCCGAGTTTGCGAACGGTTTCCTCGTGGAAGTCTTTTGCTGAAGGTGCCTTGTGGAAATAAAGGTAGCCACCGAATATTTCGTCGGCTCCTTCGCCACTGAGCACCATCTTGATACCCATCGACTTGATGACGCGTGCCAGCAGATACATCGGCGTGGAAGCACGGACGGTGGTCACGTCGTAGGTCTCGATGAAGTAGATGACGTCGCGGATGGCGTCGAGGCCTTCCTGAATGGTATAGTTGATCTCGTGGTGTACAGTACCGATATGATCGGCCACAAGTTTTGCCTTTGCCAAATCAGGTGCACCTTTCAGTCCTACGGCAAATGAGTGCAGACGTGGCCAGTAGGCCTTTGTCTTGGAGTCATCCTCGATACGCATCTCAGAGTATTTCTCAGCAATGGCGGAGATTACGCTGGAGTCGAGGCCACCACTCAGGAGTACGCCATAAGGCACATCGCTCATCAGTTGGCGCTTTACGGCATCTTCGAGGGCATCGTGAATGGCTTCGACGGAAGCAGGATTGTCCTTCACGGCATCGTACTGCATCCAGTCGCGACGATAATACCACTTCTGCCCAGGATCCACACTCCAGTAGTAATGACCTGGCAGGAAAGGCTCGTAGCGCTCACACTGGCCTTCAAGGGCTTTCAGTTCAGAGGCCACATAGACTGTTCCGTCAGCATCATATCCGATATAGAGCGGAATCACGCCAATGGGGTCGCGAGCAATCAGAAACTCGTTGCGCTCCTCATCATAGAGCACAAACGCAAAGATGCCGCTCAGGTCTTCGAGGAAATCGATGCCCTTCTCGCGATAGAGTGCCAGAATCACTTCACAGTCTGAGCCTGTCTGAAACTCATACTGACCAGCGAAACGACGACGGATTTCCTGATGGTTATAGATTTCACCGTTCACGGCCAACACTTGCTTGCGGTCGGGTGAGAACAAGGGCTGTCCGCCACTCTCAGGGTCGACGATACTCAGTCGCTCGTGGGCGAGGACGGCACTTCCGCCGCAGAATATGCCACTCCAGTCTGGTCCGCGGTGACGGATCTTCTGACTCATCTTCAAAGCCTTATCACGAAGAGCCTGTGTCTGCTCTCTGACATTTAATATTGCTACGATTCCACACATAATCTTTTTCTTTTAAAGGTACGACAAATAGAGGTAATTGGTTTGGGCGGGGTATTCCGCGGCGAGGGTGTCGATCTGGCTGACCGTAGGCACCACACCGAGTTCCTTACGCCATGAGCGGACGGTGAGACCCGCCTGTTCCATGTTCATGCGCGATTCCATACCCAGCGCACGGCCTATTTGGAAATCAGAGAAGCCATAGACCTTCGCCTCGCGCAACAACGCCACGAATTCCGGTGCTTCAAGATACTCCATCAATTCCGTGTTGTCCATAAATGCTGCCATCTCTGAGAATTGGGCAAACGTCTTCAGGCGCTGATCGATGTCGACGATGTGTTTCAGTTTCTGCAGGAACCAGCGGTCGATCATCGTCAACTGGTGGATCTGTTCAACGGTATAGCCCACCTTCAGTGCCTTCGATACCACGAAGATGCGCATATCAGTCGGTTCATGGAGGGAGGTCTCGATGTCTGCAATCTTAATTTCGTGGTTCTCTACGAAGCCGTGCATGCCCTGACCAATCATTCGCAGGCCCTTCTGCAGCGCCTCCTCAAAGGTACGGCCTACGGCCATGACCTCGCCCACGCTCTTCATCGACGAACCCAACTGTCGCTTCACGCCGTGGAACTTGGTGAGGTCCCAGCGGGGAATCTTCACGACCACATAGTCGAGGGCTGGCTCGAAGAAGGCGCTGGTGGTCTTGGTTACAGAGTTCTTCAACTCGAAGAGCCCATAGCCCAGACCCAGTTTGGCGGCGACGAATGCCAAGGGATAGCCTGTGGCCTTCGAAGCCAGTGCTGATGAGCGCGACAGACGGGCATTCACCTCAATGACGCGATAATCCTCCGATTGCGGATCGAGGGCATACTGCACATTACACTCGCCCACGATGCCGATATGGCGGATGATCTTGATGGCGAGGGCACGCAGTTTATGGTACTCGCTATTGGTGAGCGTCTGCGAAGGAGCCACCACGATACTCTCACCTGTATGGATGCCCAGCGGGTCGAAATTCTCCATATTACAAACGGTGATACAGTTGTCGTAGCAGTCACGCACCACCTCGTATTCTATCTCCTTCCAGCCTTTCAGCGACTTTTCCACCAATACCTGTGGTGAGAACGAAAAAGCCTCCTCGGCCTGTGCTAGCAGTTCTTCTTCGTTGTCGCAGAAACCTGATCCCAGACCGCCCAGGGCATAGGCTGCACGAAGAATCACGGGGAAGCCCAACTCATGGGCTGCTTTCTGCACCTCTTCTACCGTATTACAGGCCTCGCTCTTGATAGTCTTCACCCCAATCTCATCAAGACGCTTTACAAACAGGTCGCGGTCTTCCGTGTCGATGATGGCCTGTACGGGGGTGCCTAATACCTTAACGCCGTATTTCTCCAGCACACCCTTCTCATAAAGTTCTACTCCACAGTTCAGGGCCGTCTGTCCACCAAACGACAACAGAATACCGTCGGGGCGCTCCTTTTCTATCACACGCTCAACAAACTCGGGTGTCACAGGTTGGAAATACACCGTGTCGGCCACGTCTTTCGACGTCTGTACCGTTGCGATGTTGGGGTTGATGAGTATCGAGTGGATACCCTCTTCCTTCAGGGCTTTCAATGCCTGAGCACCGCTGTAGTCGAACTCACCGGCCTGACCTATCTTGAGGGCACCGCTGCCCAACAGTAATACTTTCTTAATCTCTTTCTCCATCATCCTAACATTTTTACAAACTCGTCAAACATAAATTCTGTGTCCACAGGGCCTGAGCAGGCTTCCGGATGGAACTGTGCCGACATCCACGGCTTCTGCTTGTGGCAGATGCCCTCGTTCGATCCGTCGTTCATGTTCACAAACAACGGTTCCCAATCTTCGGGCAGTGTAGCGTTGTCCACCGCATAACCATGATTCTGCGAGGTGATGAAACATTGTGTAGTGCCCACCCGCTGCACGGGTTGGTTGTGTGAGCGATGACCGTATTTCAGTTTGTAGGTCTTGGCACCTGCGGCCTTGGCTAACAGTTGGTTGCCGAGACAGATGCCCATGCAGGGCTTGTCGCTCTTCAGGAAGGTGCGTATATTGGCCACCGTCTTCTCGCAGCGCTCTGGGTCGCCAGGACCATTAGCCAGGAATAGACCGTCGAATTCGAGTGTATTGAAGTCGTAGTCCCAGGGCACGCGCACCACCTCGATGCCGCGCTTGATCAGACAGCGGATGATGTTTGCCTTCACGCCGCAGTCCACCAAGACCACACGATGCTGCTTGTTGCCGACGGCCTGATAGGTGATGACTTCCTTGCAACTCACCTTTTCTACCCAGTTCACGGCGCCATAATCCTCAGTCAGGCTTGTTGTGCCACAGCAACATTCAGCACCATCGATAACCACTTTTCCCATCATGACACCGTGCTCGCGGAGTACCTTTGTCAGGCGGCGCGTATCGATGCCCGTGATGGCGGGAATCTGTTCTCGTTGCAGCCAGGCGGCCAGCGACTCTTTTGCATTCCAATGCGAATAGTTCTCACTATAATCGGCCACTATCAGGGCCTTTGCATGAATCCGCTCACTCTCCATAAACAAGGGCAGACCGTTGCTGCCCAACCCCGTATCAGGCACACCATAGTTGCCTATCAGGGGAAATGTCGTTACCAGTATCTGTCCTGCGTAACTGGGATCTGTCAGACTCTCGGGATAGCCTGTCATGGCCGTGTTAAACACTACCTCGCCCGCTGTGTTGCCGACATAGCCAAACGAGCGGCCAGTGAACTCGGTTCCGTCTTCGAGTATTAACTTTGCTTCTATCATTATCTCTTTTATAACTGTAATTTCAGTACTTGTTCCACATAATTCACAAACGCCTGATTCACCATGCGAATGCCGCCGGGGGTGGGATAGTGGCCTGTGAAATACCAGTCGCCAGGATGCTGGGGACAGGCTTCGTGCAGACCCTCGATGCTCTGATACACCAGTTCGATGGGTGCTTCCATCCCGTCAGGGCGCAACATCTCCACAATCTTCTGGTTAATCTCCTCCACCGTAAACGGCGCATAGATGGCGCGCACGTGATTGGCCGTCATCGGCATTGCCTTGCAGGCCCGATAGGTCTCTGCGATAATCCGCTCCATGCCTCTTTCCTTGATGAGGGCGATGGCGGCGCGGAAGGCACAGAGTTCCTCCAGGTGCGACATATCGATGCCGTAGTAATCCGGATAGCGGATCTGCGGCGAACTCGACACCATCACAATCTTCTTGGGGTGCAGACGGTCGAGGATCTTGAAGATGCTCTCCTTCAGGGTGGTGCCGCGCACGATTGAGTCGTCGATGATCACGAGGTTGTCCTCATAAGGTGTGAGCGAACCGTAGGTGATGTCGTAGACGTGGGCGGCGAGGTCGTTGCGCTCGGAGCCGTCGGAAATGAAGGTGCGCAGTTTGATGTCCTTCCACACCACCTTCTCGATTCTTACGTCGTGATCCAGTCGTCTAACACCATCGGTCATGCCGTGAAAGGCCACCTCGGCCGTGTTGGGGATATACGAGAATACGGTATGTGTCACATCGCCGTCGATGGCCCGCATGATGGCTGGTGTGAGTTGTTCACCCAACCGCTTGCGCTCCAGGTAGATGTCGCGGTCGGAGCCTCGGCTGAAATAGATGCGCTCGAACGAGCAGGCTGCCAACTTCTGTTCTGGCAGGATCTGTGCCAGACCGCTCTCGCCGTTCTTGCGCACGATGAGCGACTGTCCGGGTTTCAGTTCCTGGATATCGTCGGCCTGCAGGTCGAAGGTGGTCTGGATCACAGGGCGCTCGCTGGCCAGCACCACCACCTCGTCGTCCTGATACCAGAACGCAGGTCGTATGCCGTTGGGGTCGCGAACGGCGAACATCTCACCGCTTCCCGTCAGTCCGCACATCACGTAGCCGCCGTCGAAATGGGGCATCGTGGTCTGCAGCACATTCTTTATCTCCACATGGTTGTCGATATAGTCGGTGATGTCTGTTCCCTGCAGTCCTTTCTCCTTGGCCTCTGTAAAAAGCCTTTCCACCTCACGGTCCAGCCGGTGTCCCATCAGTTCGAGGGTGATATATGAGTCGCCATAGATACGCGGCGATTGTCCCTGTGCCGTCAGGAAAGAAAAAACCTCGTCGATGTTGGTCATGTTGAAGTTACCACACAGACAGAGGTTCTTGGCTCGCCAGTTGTTACGACGCAGGAAGGGGTGCACGTATTGCAGCCCGCTCTTGCCCGTTGTCGAATAGCGCAAGTGCCCCATATAGAGTTGACCCGCGAAGGAGTCGTCTACTCTCTTGAAGATTTCTGTTATCGCATCCTTGCCCTCGGCCTTCTCGCGGAACATATATTCTTCGCCCGCAGGCGCATCGAGGTTTACGCAGGCCACACCAGCCCCCTCCTGACCGCGGTTGTGCTGCTTCTCCATCATCAGATAGAGTTTGTTCAGCCCGTAGCGCCACGTGCCGTATTTCCGCTCATAGTAACTCAGCGGCTTCAACAGGCGAATCATCGCCACACCACACTCATGCTTCAGTTGTTCCATCAATACAGGCTTTAATGAACGACATAAACAGCGGGTGCGGATGCAGCACGGTCGAAGAGTATTCCGGATGGAACTGCGAACCGATATACCATTTCAGTGTGGGAATCTCTACGATCTCCACCAGGTTGGCAGCGGGATTGATGCCCACGCACTTCATGCCGTGGTCCTCATATTCCTTCTGATACTTGTTGTTGAACTCATAGCGATGGCGGTGACGTTCGAGAATCTGCGATTGCTCACCGTAGGCCTTCCAGGCGCGACTGCCTTTCACCAGTTCGCACTCGTAGGCGCCCAGTCGCATCGTACCGCCCATCTCTGTGATATTCTTCTGTTCCTCCATCATATCAATCACGTTGTGCGGTGTCTCGGTATCCATCTCTGCACTGTTGGCATCCTGATAGCCCAGCACGTTGCGTGCGAACTCAATCACCATCATCTGCATACCGAGACAGATGCCGAACGTCGGTATGTCGTTCGTCCGTCCGTATTCGGCAGCGATGATCTTTCCCTCGATGCCGCGCTGGCCGAAGCCCGGACAGATCACGAGGCCCGCCATACCGTTGAGATTCTCAGCCACATTCTCGCGGCTGATCTGCTCGCTATTGATGAAATGTATCTTGACCTTCACATCGTTGTAGATACCCGCCAGGTTGAGGCTCTCGCGGATGCTCTTGTAGGCGTCCTGGAGGTCGTACTTGCCCACCAGTGCGACGTGTATCTCGCGTTTGGCGCTGCGTTGTTTCTCGAGGAAGTCGTGCCAGGATTGCATGGCGGGTGTCTCTCCCACGGGGATGCCAATCTTACGCATGATGGCGGCATCGAGTCCCTGTCGCTGCATGTTCACTGGCACCTCGTAGATGGAGGGCATGTCCTCGCTCTGCACCACGCACTCCAGATCGACATTACAAAACGACGCCACCTTCATGCGTAGGGCATTGTCAAGGTGGCGTTCTGTTCGTAACACGAGGATGTCGGGCTGAATGCCCATCCCCTGTAATTCCTTCACGCTGTGCTGTGTGGGTTTAGTTTTCAGTTCGTCGGCCGCTTTCAGGTAGGGCACGTAGGTCAGGTGCACACACACGGCATCGCGGCCCAGTTGCCAGCGCAACTGTCGGATAGCCTCCATGAACGGTGCACTCTCGATGTCGCCGATGGTTCCGCCCACCTCTGTAATCACGAAGTCGAGTGCCTCCCTGTCGTCTTCCCTGAGCATCCTTCGCTTGATCTCGTCGGTGATATGCGGCACCACCTGGATGGTCTTGCCCAGATAGTCGCCGTGGCGCTCACGGTCGATGACGGTCTTGTAGATACGGCCCGTCGTGATCGAGTTGTTGCGAGTGGTGTGGATGCCTGTAAACCGTTCATAGTGGCCCAGGTCGAGGTCGGTCTCCATACCGTCCACCGTTACGTAACACTCGCCGTGCTCGTAAGGGTTCAACGTGCCCGGGTCGATATTGATGTAGGGGTCGAATTTCTGTATCGTGACTTTATAACCACGTGCTTGTAGCAGTTTGCCGATGCTGGCTGAGATGATTCCCTTTCCAAGTGAGGAAACCACGCCGCCGGTGACGAAGATGTATTTTGTATCCATAAATATAAAAAGCGTATTTATGGACTGCAAAGGTAATCAGTTTTGGTCGAAAAACCCTCGTACCTGCGAGATTTCGAATGTTAAAATCGCGCTCAACTATCATTTTGTCAAGTTTTGCCTACTATTGCGCCTTGGTTTCCTTTCTTTTTGCTTCGGAACCGTGCTATCCTCGCGCAAATTGTCAGCAACGCTATATAACGGCAAAAGGCTCGCAATCACTGCGAGCCTTTCACATAACTTAATAACCAATTACTACTAACTAACTAAAATCTATGTATGAAAAAACCAACTTTACTTGTTTTGACGATGCAAAGGTAGTGAGATCTTTATATCCCAGAAAAATAATTCAACGAATCGCCCGTTTATTTCAGTGAATTGACATATATGGAAATCAATTGCTATCATTAATGTGCGCAATTATTATGCGTTATAAGTGAATTGATATACCCCGGCACTAAACCCTCTCTAGTATGATACCAGAGAGGGTTTACTATCATACTAGAGGGGGCTTAGGGTCGAGGGCATCGAGGTACGTGGGTTGTGGCTTTCGACCTACGTGCCTCGATGCCCTCGACCCACGTAGATCGAACATGTAGGGAAAAATGGTCGAAAAAAGTGCTTCGATAGTTGGTTGTTTTAGAAGAGTAATAAGGCAGAATTGGGAGAAAAGGCAGTTTGAGCGTAGGGGAGTGGGAGTTTGGACGTAGCAAACTAGTGGTTTGGATAGTCCGAACGACTTGTTCAGATAATCCCTATCCCCTTATAGAGATTATTCGAACAAGTGGAAGACGTTATTTGAACGAGTGATTCGAGATATTCGAACGACCTAAAGATGACCCCTGTTGGTGTATTCTTGGCTTCAAAAACCATAACTTGCAATATATCAATCATTTAATAAAATAGTTCAAAACTTGCGTATTTGCAGCCTGATGACCGTTTGCAGATCCTTATGCGATTCTCAGCGAACGGTTTGTTAAGAAAAGTGCAACTAATATATATAGGTTTGGCGATTGAACCAATAAATGGCCTTTAGGGGAGATTTCGGTTAAAATAGGAAAAATCTCTAAAATTTTAGGGATTTTCTTACAGAAGTAAGGAAATAAACTCTTATCTTTGCAGGCGAATAAACTTAAGACCATATTGTATATGAAAGAAAATCGTTTAATTGCAGCAGCCATCATTGCTGTGGGAATTATTTGTTTAGGCTGGTTCATGAAGGCTGGTATCGACGACTTTGCCAACAAGGACCGCAAAGTGACGGTGAAGGGACTGGCAGAGCGCGAGGTGCCTGCCGACAAGGTGACGTGGAGCATCGGCACCAAGGTGACGGGCAACGACCTGCCCATGCTCTATGAGAGTATCAACCTGCAGACCACCAAGATCAAGCAGTTCCTGAAGCGAAACGGACTCGATGAGAAGGAGATCACCGTGAATCCGCCATCGATCAGCGACCTCGAGGCCCGTGAGTGGGGCGATAACAACAAGAACTTCCGCTATATCGTGTCGACCACCATCACCGTGGCCACGCCGAAGGTAGAGGAGGTGAAGAAGGCCATCTTCCAGCAGGCAGAACTCTTGAAGCAGGGCGTGGCCATCGAGAACAGCAATGCGGAGTATGAGTATGCCTCGTTCCAGCAGATGAAGCCTGAGATGATGGCCGAGGCCATCAAGAACGCCCAGAAGACCGCCGAGCAGTTTGCCGAGGCCAGCAACGCCCGTCTGGGTGAGATCCAGACCGCAGGACAGGGCCAGTTCGAGATCGACGACCGCGACCAGAACACGCCGTATATCAAGAAACTGCGCGTGGTGACCACCATCACCTATTCGTTGAAGCAATAGCACCATGTCGTTCTTAACGCGCAAATATCCCTTCCCCGAGAGCAGCCACTGGCTGAGAGACTGTGTCGCGTACGGCGCCATCGTCTTTCTGATACTCTATCTGCTGCAGCCCTTCGGCTTCAGCATGTATCAGGGCAACAAGTTGCTGGTGGCGCTGCTCTTCGGAGGCGTGACGTTTGGGAGTACCTATGTCTACGGGCGGGCTGTCAAGCCGTTGTTCAGGCATATCACACCCTGGCGTGTGTGGCACGAGGCACTGTCGGTGTTAGGACTGGTGCTGTTGACTGGCATCTGCAATTTCCTGGTGTGCGCGGTCGTGTTCGGATTCCCGATCATGCTCAGCATATTCCTGATGTTCCTTTACTGGACGCTGATTGTGGGACTTTTCATTACCGTCTTCTCGGTGGGGCTGAACTATTACCGCTATCTGCGTCTGCAATTAGAGGCATTGCTCGACAAGACCACCGAGGCGCAGACAGACATCATGGTGACGATCCACGATGCATCGGTCAGGGGAAATGACCTGCAACTGCCCATCAACGACCTGCTGTATGTGGAGGCGCAGAAAAACAACGTGCTGGTCTGCTACATGAAGGATGGAGAGACCAGCACGTTGGAATTGCACTCTACGCTCACCGCGGTGCTCGACGACCTGAAAGCCTATGAGAACATCTTCCAGTGTCACCGCTCGTTTGTGGTGAACCTGAACAATATCACCTCGGCACAGGGCAATTCCAACGGTTACCAACTCAGGCTCGGCAAATGCCCGACGTTGGTGCCGGTGTCGCGAACCTACGTGCCGAAACTCCGCTCGTTTATCGCTTAGTCAATGGGGCAGACTATCAGAGATTCTGGTTCTTCTCTCTGATATGCTCCTCGTATTCTGCCAGTTCGCGCTCGCCGATATGGGCGAGGCCGTAGTGCTCGTCGTGCTGTGAGAAGTCGAGACCGACCTTCTCGCTGAAGGTTGAGACGCGCATGGGGATAAGCATATCGATGAGTTTGTAGCCTGCCCAACTCATGGCAAAGGTATAGACGAACACGATGACGATGGCCAGCAGATGATAGAGGAAGATCACAAATCCGTCCCATGTGCCGGCGATGAGGCCCTCCTGGATGAAGATACCTGTGAGCACCGTGCCGAAGATACCGCCTGTGCCGTGGGTGGGGAACACGTCGAGGGCATCGTCGATGCGGGAGTGTGAGCGCCAGTAGACGGCAATGTTACAGATGAGCGTGATGACAAAGGCAATGAAGATGCTCTGTCCCACGGTGACATAACCGGCAGAGGGCGTGATGGCTACCAGACCGACCACACAACCCACGGCAGCACCCATGGCCGACGGTTTACGACCGCGCAGACAGTCGAAGAAGATCCATGTCATCATGGCCGTTGCCGAAGCGGTGTTGGTGTTGAGGAATGCCTTGATGGCCTGTCCGTCGGCATGGAGTGAAGAGCCGGCATTGAAACCGAACCATCCCAGCCACAGCATGGCGGCTCCCAGCAGTACAAAGGGAATGTTGGCTGGTTCGCTCTTGCGCGTCTCAGCCGTTCTCCTTCCAAGGAAGATAGCACCGGCAAGGGCTGCCACACCCGATGAGGCATGCACCACGATACCACCAGCAAAGTCGATGACTCCCCAACGGCAGAAAAGTCCCTCCGGATGCCACGTCATGTGGGCCAGCGGACAGTAGATGATGAAGAAAAAGAACATCATGAAGAACATGTAGGCCGAGAAACGCACACGCTCGGCAAACGAGCCTGTAATCAACGACGGTGTGATGATGGCGAACTTCATCTGGAACAGGGCGAACAGGGCCAACGGAATGGTGGCACCGCCTAACACATTGCCGGCGGGCGTGGTATAGACCTCAGCACCCACACCATGGAACATGGGGAACGTCAGGGGATTGCCAATGACACCACCGATGTCGTCGCCGAAGCACAATGAGAAACCGACGACCACCCAGAGCACGGAGATCAGGCCCATGGCGATAAACGATTGTAACATGGTTGAGATGACATTCTTTGCGCCCACCATGCCGCCATAGAAGAACGACAGACCGGGCGTCATCATCAACACGAAAATCGTGGCCGTAATCAGCCATGCCACATCAGCGGCTGAGATCACCGACCAGTCACACTCGAATGTAGGCTCACCTACAAACACACCTGCGATGGCAATCAATGTCATTGCCGTCATCAGGATCATCCAACGTTTTTTAATCTTCATATCTTTTTGGTTTTAAAAAGTTTGCGAAAGGAAAAGTCCCCCCTCCCGCAAATGGCGGAAGAGAGGACAAATGGTTAAGTTTACGGTTGTAAGGTCACGCCCAGAACCAGATAGGCCTTCTGTGAGCAGGGGTTGGCGACTACCTGTCCGAATATGGGAATCGAGAAGGAATCGGTTACCTTGATGTCCTTCGTGGCTTTCAGGGCGAGGTTGGTCACGGCGAAGCCCGTCGTTCCGTAGAAATCGGTGGCGAAGGGGACGGCACCGGCCGTAGCAGCCCAATCTATCGTAGCAAGTCGGAATGGTACTGTTGCTTCGACATAACTGCTATAAGCCCGCTTGCCGTCCTTGTTAACACCGTCGTTTCCTGAGATGTTCGTGTACCACTGCAGAGAGGCCAGTCCGAAGTCGTAGCCGACGTTGGCCTCAAAGACGTGGTTCGTTCCGTGGGCATCGTATTTGAAATAGCGAGCGTCAGGATCCTGTCCGGCATTGAACCAGTAGTCGGTGATGCCGATGTTAAAGCCGCCGGCCGAGTAGGCGAGGGTGAGGTCGAACTCCTTGGTGTCAGCGGGATCGGCTATGCCTACGCTACCCCAGGCTGTCAGCGACAAACCCTTGTAACCTACGCCGAGTGTCGGCTGTATGGCTGTGCTTCCCAGATCCTGACCACGCCAGATGTAACTGCTGACGATATCTCCACAAACTGTTGTCTCTATCTCATCTTGAGCAAAGGCGGTCGTACTCATGACCAGACCCATTGCAAATAATACTATCTTTTTCATAATTTTCAATCTTCAATTTTCAATGTTCATTATTAGTTATAGCAAGCCTCGCCGTGCTCGTAGATGTCGAGACCTTCCTCTTCAACACGCTTGCCGACACGCAGGCCGTGCATCTTCTTGATGCCATAGAACAGGGCGAAACCACAGGCGGCTGCCCAGAGGTCGATAACCAGGATGCCGAAGCACTCAGCACCGAAGAATCCCCAACCGTGACCATAGAAGGCACCGTTGCTGGTAGAGAGCAGACCTGTCATCAGGGTGCCGAGGATACCGCAGACACCGTGTACCGAAGAGGCGCCAACGGGGTCGTCGATGTGCAGTACGTGGTCGATAAACTCGATGGCATAGACCAATACGAGACCGCATGCGAGACCAATGATGACAGCACCCACGGGCGATACGAGGTCACAACCGGCTGTGATACCCACCAGACCTGCCAATACACCGTTGAGCGTCAGAGAGAGTGAGGGTTTGCCGTATTTCAACCAGGTGAGGAACATCGTAGCCACACCACCTGCTGCAGCAGCGAGGTTGGTGGTCAGGAATACGTGCGAGATGGCGATGCGGTTCACTTCACCACTGGCAGCCAACTGCGAACCTGGGTTGAAACCAAACCATCCGAGCCAGAGTATGAATACACCCAGAGCAGCCATCGTCAGGTTGTGACCAGGAATAGCGCGGCTCTTGCCGTTCTTGTCGTATTTACCGATACGGGGACCCAGTGCCAACGCACCAATCAGGGCCAGTACACCACCCACGCTATGCACGATGGCAGAACCGGCAAAATCGTGGAACACGTCGCCAAAGGTCGACATCATAAAGCCGTCGGCAGCATCGTTGCAGAGCCAGCCGCCGCCCCAAGTCCAGTGACCCTCAACGGGGTAGATGATCAGCGAGATCACGGCACTGTAAATAAGGTACATCGAGAACTTCGTACGCTCAGCCATAGCACCACTCACGATGGTGGCAGCAGTAGCACAGAATACGGTCTCGAAAATCAAGAAGCCCTCTACAGGCAGGTCGCTCTCATAGAAACCCAGGTTGCCCCAGTTGGGCGCACCGATGAAACCGCCGAGCACATCGCCTCCGAACATAAAGCCGAAGCCGAGGAAGAAGAACAGCAACGAGCCGAACATGAAGTCGACAAAGTTCTTCATCAGGATGTTGGCCGTGTTCTTACTACGCGTAAAACCAGCCTCACACAGCGCAAAGCCCGGCTGCATCCAGAAAACCAACATGGCTGCCAATAGCATCCATACAGTATCGAGTGATAATCCAATTTCGTTCATAATGCTTTTGTGTTTTTGTTGTTACCCTTTAACTTTTCACTATTAACTATTCACTAATCACTTCTTGTCTCTCAAGACAGTGTCGCCGTGCTCACCTGTGCGGATGCTCCACGTGTCAATCATGTCGCTCACGAAGATACGGCCGTCACCCACCTCGCCTGTGTGTGCCACGTTGAGGATCACCTTGACGGTGGGCTCCACAAACTGGTCGCGGCAAACGATGGTCAGCGCCACACGCTCAATCACATCCGTAGAATACTGGACGCCACGATAGATTCTTTCCTGGCGACTCTGTCCGATGCCGTGAACGTTATGGTACTCAAACCAGTCGATGTCTGACTGTAGCAGTGCTTCCTTTACATCCTCAAACTTTGTCTTACGGATGATTGCTTCAATCTTTTTCATACCTTTTAATCTTTTTACCTTATTAATAATAATAATAACTAACCCCCTCTCATTGGGTTTCTTCGCAATTGCTGATGCAAAGGTACGGCATTCTGAAAGAATATCCATAAATTATTCTACTTTTTGATTGTTAAAACCTTGTTAGTTTGACACTTTGTAAAGTTTTTAGCGTTTTGCGCTTTCGTTTTGCTAACAAATCCGACTAAAATTATCACATTTTGTAACATATCGTCAGAATACTAGAATTCCAGATTGTTTGCGAACACAGCGACCTTGTTTTCGGGGTAAAATGACAATGTGTAAGGAATAGGGGAGAACGACTATCCGATTCTTTTCAATTTGAAAGCAAATCGGCTGATTTCTAATCAAAATGATAGTTGAGGCGAATTTTAACGTGAAAAACGAAAGAATAATCTTGTTAATTATAGCATTTTGCACTACCTTTGCAGCCGAAATTGAACAAAGAGAAAGTAAAAGTAAGGATAATATGACAAAATGCAAACTTCAAACGAGAAAGATGGGACTCTATCAATCCGACTATGAACACGACGCTTGTGGCGTGGGAATGGTAGTGAACATTCACGGCGGTAAGAGTCATGATCTGGTGGACAATGCCCTGAAGGTGCTGGAGAACATGGAGCATCGCGGCGCTGAGACACGTGACAAGACGGGCGACGGTGCTGGTATCATGGTGCAGATTCCCCATGAGTTTATTCTGTTGCAAGGTATCCCTGTACCTGAAAAAGGAAAGTACGGCACAGGTCTGGTGTTCCTGCCGAAGGACGAGAAGGCACAGCAGGAGATCCTGAGTGTGATGATTGAGGAAATCGAGCGCGAAGGTCTGCAGTTGATGCATCTGAGGGCCGTGCCCACGAATCCCGAGGTATTAGGCGCTGCTGCCCGTGAGGTGGAGCCGGTAATCAAACAGGTGTTCGTAACGGGCGTGTCTGATGAGGATGTGCCTGTGTTTGAGCGCATATTATATAAGGTACGTAAAAGAATTGAAAACCGCATCGACAACGAGGACTTCTATTTCTGTTCGTTGTCGAACAAGAACATCATCTATAAAGGTATGCTGACCAGCGGACAGTTGCGTCGCTATTTCCCTGATTTGTCGAATGATTACTTTACAAGTGGACTGGCGCTGGTGCACTCGCGTTTCTCGACCAACACGTTCCCCAAGTGGAAATTGGCCCAGCCGTTCCGCCTGTTGGCGCATAACGGTGAGATCAATACCATTCGTGGTAACCGCGGATGGATGAAAGCCCGTGAGAGTGTGCTTTCGAGCGAGGCACTTGGCGATATCAAGGACCTGCGCCCTATCGTACAGGCAGACATGAGCGACTCGGCCAGTCTCGACAACGTCTTTGAGTTCCTGATGATGAGCGGATTGTCGTTGCCGCAGGCAATGGCCATTCTGGTGCCTGAGAGTTTCAACGATAAGAACCCCATCAGCGAAGACCTGAAGGCCTTCTATGAATATCACTCTATTCTGATGGAACCGTGGGACGGACCTGCAGCCCTGTTGTTCTCCGATGGACGCTATGCGGGTGGTATGCTCGATCGTAACGGTCTGCGCCCCAGCCGTTATACCATCACTAAGGGTGGAATGATGGTGGTGGCCAGCGAGGTCGGTGTCATGGACTTCGAGCCCGGCGACGTTGTCAGCAAAGGTCGTCTGCAGCCAGGAAAGATTCTGCTCATCGATACGCAGGAAGGTAAAATCTACTACGATGGTGAGATCAAGGAGAAACTAGCCAAGGCACATCCCTATCGCGAGTGGCTCAGCGAGAACCGTGTGCAGTTGGAGAAGTTGAAGAGCGGTCGTCACGTGGATAATAGCGTGGGCGATTTCGATAAGAAACTCGTGAACTTCGGCTTCGGACAGGAGGATATCGACAAGACCATCATCCCTATGGCGACAGCCGGACAGGAACCTGTGGCGGCAATGGGTAACGATACGCCGTTGGCTGTGGTGAGCGATCGTCCGCAGGTGTTCTTCAACTATTTCCGTCAGCAGTTCGCCCAGGTGACGAACCCGGCCATTGACCCCATTCGTGAGGAACTGGTGATGTCGTTGACGGAGTATATCGGTGCTGTGGGAACCAACATCCTGACACCCGATGCCTCAAACTGTAAAATGGTGCGTCTGCCACAACCCGTATTGACCAACACACAACTCGATATATTATGTAATATCCGTTATAAAGGATTCAAGACACAGAAACTCGCCATGCTCTTCGATATGGCACAGGGCGAGGAAGGCTTGCGCAAGGCTCTCGACGACCTTTGTCATCAGGCAGAGACCAGCGTTGATGAGGGGGTTAACTACATCATTCTGAGCGATCGCGACATCGATGAGAAGCATGCCGCCATCCCATCGTTGCTGGCTGTCTCGGCTGTCCACCATTATCTGATTAGCGTGGGTAAACGTGTACAGACCGCCCTGATTGTGGAGAGCGGTGAGATTCGTGAGACCATGCATGCTGCCCTGCTGTTGGGCTATGGTGCCAGTGCGCTGTGTCCGTATATGACATTCGCTATCCTCGACGACCTGGTAAAGAAGAACAAGATCCAGGAAGAGTATGCGACGGCAGAGAAGAACTATATCAAGGCTGTTGACAAGGGCTTGAAGAAGATTATGTCGAAGATGGGTATCTCGACCATCCGTTCGTATCGCGGTGCAAAGATCTTTGAGAGCATCGGACTGAGCGAGGATCTGCTGCGTCGTTACTTCGGAACGGAGATGAGCACCATCGGTGGTATCGGACTGAAGGAGATTGCCCGCGATGCCGTACGACTTCACGATGAAGCCTATCTCTCACCTCTATCTTCTCATCCCTCACCCCTGAAAAACCAGGGCCAGTTCTCATGGCGCAAGGATGGTATCCTGCATGCCTGGAACCCGGAGACGATTGCCAAACTGCAACTGGCTACGCGACAAGGGAATTATGAGAAGTTCAAGGACTGGGCGGCTCTTGTGGATCATGGTGACAAGCCCATCTTTATCCGCGACTTCTTCGACTTCAAAAAAGCCGCCAAGCCTACACCTATCGACGAGGTGGAACCGGTAGAGTCGATTGTCAAGCACTTTGTGACGGGTGCCATGAGTTTCGGTGCCCTGAGTATCGAGGCCCACGAGGCTCTGGCTCTGGCCATGAATAAACTGGGTGCACGAAGCAACACTGGTGAGGGTGGTGAGGACAACGCCCGCTACCACACGGAAGTGGATGGTGTGAGCCTGAGTTCGAAGACCAAGCAGATCGCATCGGGTCGTTTTGGCGTGACAGCCGAATATTTGGTGAATGCAGAAGAGATACAGATCAAGGTGGCACAGGGTGCCAAGCCTGGTGAGGGCGGACAACTGCCTGGCTTCAAAGTCAACGAGATTATTGCCAAGACGCGTAATGCCATCCCTGGCATCTCGCTCATCTCACCGCCACCTCATCATGATATCTATTCTATTGAGGATCTGGCACAGTTGATCTTCGACTTGAAGAACATCAATCCCACGGCTGCCGTCAGTGTGAAACTTGTGGCCGAGAGTGGGGTAGGCACCATCGCCGCTGGTGTTGCCAAGGCCAAGGCCGACCTTATCGTCATCTCTGGTGCCGAGGGTGGTACGGGTGCATCGCCTGCCAGCAGTATGCGCTTCGCTGGTATCTCACCTGAGATTGGTCTTGCTGAGACGCAGCAGACGCTGGTGATGAATGGACTGCGTAATCAGGTCCGCTTGCAGACCGACGGTCAGTTGAAGACCGCCAAGGATGTTATCATCATGGCCATGCTGGGTGCCGACGAGTTCTCGTTTGGTACATTGCCGCTGATTGTGCTGGGCTGCGTGATGATGCGTAAGTGTAACACGAATACCTGTCCGATGGGTGTGGCCACCCAGAACCCGGAATTGCGCAAGCATTTCGAGGGGCGTGCGGAATATGTGGTGAACTTCTTCACCTTCCTCGCCGAACAGGTGCGCGAGTACCTCAGCGAAATCGGTGTTCACAGTCTGAAGGAGATTATCGGTCATACCGAACTCATCGAGGTGAACACGGCCAATGCCACAGACAAACAGAAGACCATCGACTTCGCCCGTCTGCTGCACAAACCGGAGACGGAAAAGGCCCTTTATTGGGATCGCGGTGCCTATACCAAGGTGAGCGGGGTGAAGGACGAGGAAATCATCCGTGCTGCTGCAAAGGCTATCGACGGTAATGAGGAAGTCACCCTCGACTATGCCATCAAGAATACCGACCGTGCTGTGACCACCATGCTTTCTGGTGTCATCGCTAAGAAATACGGTGAGGTTGGTCTGCCTGAGGGAACCATTAAAATCAAGTTCAAGGGCTCGGCAGGTCAGTCGTTCGGCGCGTTTGCCGTGAAAGGGCTTGATGTCCGTCTTGAAGGCGAGACCAACGACTATTTTGGTAAGGGACTCTCTGGCGGTCGCATCAGCATTCTGCCCCCTGCCCGCAGTAGTGAGGACTTCCATGCTGAGGATAATATCATCGCGGGCAATACGGGTCTTTATGGTGCTACCTCTGGTGAACTCTATATTAATGGTAAGGTGGGCGAGCGCTTTGGTGTTCGTAACTCTGGTGCCATCGCCGTGATCGAGGGTGCGGGTGACCACTGCTGCGAATACATGACTGGTGGTCGTGTGGTCGTGCTGGGTAAGACAGGTCGTAACTTCGCCGCTGGTATGTCGGGCGGTGTGGCCTACGTCTACGATCCTGACCATACCTTCGATTACTTCTGTAATATGGATATGGTGGAACTGTCGTTGGTTGAGGATAGTGTTTCGCGCAAGGAACTGCTTGAACTCATCCGCCAGCACTATCTGCACACAGGCTCGGCCCTCGCTGGTCGCATGCTCGACGATTGGCATCGCTACATCGAGGACTTCATCCAGGTGGTTCCCATCGAGTACAAACGTGTGCTCGAAGAGGAGAAGATGGCGCGTCTGCATGAGAAGATCGCCGATATCCAGCGCGACTATTAAACTGTAAATGGTAAATTGTCAAATTGTATATTACAATGGGAAATCCAAAAGCATTTTTAGAGATACACCGCCAGGAGGCGGGTTACCGTCCGATTCACGATAGAATCCATGATTTTGGCGAGGTGGAGCAGACACTCAACACCCGCGAACGTAAGTTGCAGGCCTCACGTTGTATGGACTGCGGCGTGCCCTTCTGCCATTGGGCATGTCCGTTAGGCAACAAGGCTCCAGAGTGGAACGATGCCCTGTATAAAGGCGACTGGGAACTGGCATATCGCCTGCTCAACAGTACCAACCCCTTCCCTGAGTTTACGGGTCGCATCTGTCCTGCACTCTGTGAGAAGGCCTGTGTGTTGAACCGCTTCAACCACGAGCCCACCACCAACCGCGAAGACGAGGCCGCCATTGTTGAGGCCGCCTTCCGCGAGGGTTATATCCTGCCTCATACAGACATCGTGCGTAATGGTAAGAAGGTGGCCGTCATCGGTGCAGGACCGGCCGGACTCGCTGCTGCCAACGACCTGAATCTGATGGGTTACAGTGTCACGGTCTTCGAGAAGAATGAGGCCGCAGGCGGACTCCTGCGCTATGGTATTCCCAACTTCAAACTCAACAAGGCCATCATCGACCGTCGTCTGGAGTTGCTGGAGGCTGAGGGAATAGTGTTTAAGTATGGACAAGACATATCTCTCACCTGTGACCTCTCACCTCTGACTTCTGATTACGATGCCGTTGTCATTGCGACAGGCACGCCAACTGCTCGTGATCTCAAGGCTCCTGGCCGCGAACTGAAGGGTGTGCATTTCGCCCTCGAACTGCTTGCGCAACAGAACCGTGTGCTCGCTGGTATGGAGTTCTTGCCAGAGGCAAGCGGCAAAGCCGAGCGCAGCAAGGATGAGCGTATTACAGCCAAAGGCAAGGATGTGCTTGTGATTGGTGGTGGTGACACAGGCTCCGACTGTATCGGTACGGCTCACCGTCAGGGTTGTAAGAGCGTCACTCAGATCGAGATCATGCCCAAGCCCGTTGAGGGTCCTGAGGATCCGCAGAACCCCTGGCCCAACTGGCCGCGCACCCTCAAGACCACCTCGTCGCACGAGGAAGGCTGTACCCGTCGTTGGAACATCAACACCCTCGAGTTCCTTGGTGAGAAAGGCAAACTGACAGGTGTCAAGGTTCAGGAGATCGACTGGAAACCGAACCCGGAGGGTGGTCGTCCCTTGATGGTGGAGAAGGGCAAGCCCGAAATCATCAAGGCCGAACTCGTGCTCCTTGCCATGGGCTTCCTGAAGCCTGAGCATCCTCAGTATGCAGAGAATGTCTTCGTCTGCGGTGATGCCGCCAATGGTGCCAGCCTTGTGGTTCGTGCGATGGCCAGCGGTCGTCAGACGGCCCAGAAGGTTGCAACCTACCTCCAGCGTAGATAATTAGACATATCCTCCTTAAAAAATCCCTGACTTCCGCATGGAAATCAGGGATTTTTCGTACCTTTGCAGCATGGAATCTTATTTGAACACAGAGAATATCATGTGCAGTTCCGACGGTGTGGAGTATCACCCGTTGCGTCCCTTCCTGCCAGAAAATGCCAGCGTGCTGTTTCTGGGAAGTTTCCCGCCGCAGCGTAAACGATGGTGTATGGACTTCTATTACCCCAATTTCATCAATGACCATTGGCGCATCGAGGGACAGGTGTTCTTTGGCGACAAGAATCATTTCGTGAATCTGGAGGCCAAGCGTTTCAAACTCGAAGAAATCGTGGCATTCTGCCAGGAGCGGGGATTGGCCTTTTTCGATACCTCCATTGCCATTCGTCGCCTGAAGGATAATGCCTCCGACAAGTTTCTGGAAGTGGTGGAGTCGACCGATATCCATACCCTTCTGAGGCAGTTGCCGCATTGTCGCACTATCGTCACAACGGGTGAGAAGGCTACGGAAACCATCTGCGCCACAATGCATATCACAGCCATTCCCAAGGTGAACACCTCCGTTGCCATTCCCGATACCTATAATCATGATGGCGAACAGATTCGTCTCTATCGTCTCCCTTCCTCCTCACGTGCCTATCCCATGTCTTTCGACAAGAAAGTACAGGCTTATCGGCAGATGTTCGAGGACGTAGGAACGCCTGTTGATGGGCAAAATTGACACTTTGCGTCGAAAACGAGCGATAATCGTGCACGGTGTAAGGAAAAAGACTAGGTGTTGCGGTGAAAAGTGTACAAATTGTCATTTATTCTAGTTTTTAACAAACAAATAGTAATGTTTTTCTTTTGATTCTTGACTTTTTGTGTTAATTTTGCACCCGTAAACATTACAAATAGAAAGCAAACTTCCAAAAAAGATAGCAAAATGACAGAGAAAATCAGATTTACCAAGATGCATGGTTGCGGCAATGACTACATCTATGTCAATATGATGGATTATGCCATCGCCGACCCGCAGGCTGCTGCCATCGCTTGGAGCGACCGCCATAAGGGCATCGGCTCCGACGGTTTGGTGCTGATTGGTGACTCTTCTGTACCAGAGGCTGATTTCTCTATGCGCATTTTTAATGCTGACGGCTCTGAGGCCATGATGTGTGGTAATGCGAGCCGTTGCATTGGTAAATACCTCTATGAGCGTGGTCTGACAGATAAGACGGAGATCAGGCTGTTGACGCTTTCGGGGGTGAAGACCCTGCAACTTCGGGTGGCTAACGGCCTTGTGGAGAGCGTTACCGTTGATATGCTTGAACCCGTATTCGATGACGAAAGCCTGTTTATGGCCAATCGTGGTGTGAGTAAGGGCGTGTTTGTCTCGATGGGTAATCCTCACTACGTTATCTTTACAGATAATGTGGATCAGGTGGGAGAGACGGGCCGCATACTCGAGGCGCACCCAGCCTTTCCGCAGCGCTGTAACATCGAGTTCGCCCATATTCAGGCCGACGGTAGCATCCGCACGCGTGTCTGGGAACGGGGCAGTGGTATCACGATGGCCTGTGGTACAGGTGCCTGCGCCACAGCAGTGGCAGCCGCCCTCACAGGCAAGGCCGGCCGGACCTCGCAGATTGTGATGGACGGTGGTACGCTCACCATCGAGTGGCGCGAAAGTGATCGCTCGGCCGAAGGACGCTTTTTCCAAAAGAATCACGTCTACATGACGGGCCCTGCCGAATTCGTCTTCGATGGCGAAATGGAATTAGACAAACTTCAAACAACATAAGTACTATGGCATTAGTTAACATTCATTTCTTAAACCTACAGAACAACTACTTGTTCGCCGACATTGCCAAGAAGGTGAATGCTTTCAAGGTGATGCACCCGAAAAGCGACGTCATTTCGCTTGGCATCGGCGACGTAACGCAGCCGTTGGCGCCAGCCGTTGTGGAGGCGATGCATAAGGCTGCCGACGAGATGGGCAGTGTGGAGGGGTTCCGCGGATATGGTCCTGAACAGGGTTATGATTTCCTGCGCGAGGCCATCCTTAAAAACGACTTCCTGACGCGCGGTGTCCACCTTGATATTGACGAGATTTTCATCAACGACGGTGCGAAGAGCGATACCGGTAATTTCCAGGAACTGTTGCACTGGGATAACTTCATCGGTGTGACCGATCCCATCTATCCCGTCTATATTGATTCGAACGTGATGATTGGTCGTTGTGGCACCTATCGTGACGGTCGCTGGACCAACGTGCGCTATATGCCCTGTACGGCGGAGAACGGCTTTGTGCCACCACTGCCCTCAGGTCGTCCTGTGGATGTCATCTACCTCTGCTATCCCAACAATCCTACAGGTACGGTGATTACCAAACAGGAGTTGCGTAAGTGGGTGAACTACGCCCTGAAAAACGACGCCCTCATCCTTTACGATGCTGCCTATCAGGCCTATATCCGTGATCCGGAGATTCCTCATAGCATCTACGAGATCCGTGGTGCGAGGAAGTGTGCCGTCGAGTTCCATTCGTTCTCGAAGACCGCAGGCTTCACGGGTGTGCGTTGCGGTTACACCGTCGTGCCGAAAGAGGTGAGTGTCTCTACCTTCGAGGGTGAGCGCATCCCGCTGAACCAATTGTGGCTGCGCCGTCAGTGTACGAAGTTCAACGGCACGAGTTATATCTCACAACGTGCCGCCGAGGCTATCTACAGTCCCGAGGGTAAGCAGCAGATTCAGCAGACCATCGACTATTATATGGACAATGCCCACCGCATGCTTGTTAAGTTGCGTGAACTGGGCTATGAGGTCTATGGTGGTGAGAATGCACCTTATATCTGGATGCGCACCCCCGACGGCATGGGCTCCTGGCCGTTCTTTGAGGCTCTGTTGTATGGCGCGAATGTCGTCTGTACGCCAGGTGTCGGCTTCGGTCCCAGTGGCGAGGGCTACGTGCGCTTCACTGCCTTCGGTAGTCACGAGAAAACAGAAGAAGCATTAACAAGAATAGAAAACTGGACTAAATCACATTAATAAACACAATTATGGAAGCATTAAGATTTCAGGTTGTCGGTGAGGCCTTCAAAAAGAAGCCGCTCGACGTAAAAGCACCAAGTGAGAGACCTTACGAGTATTTTGGTAAGAAAGTCTTCAACCGTGAAAAGATGTACAAGTACCTGCCGAAAGACGTGTACGAGAAGATGATCGATGTTATCGACAATGGCGCACGCCTCGACAGAACCGTTGCCGATGCTGTGGCTGCAGGCATGAAGCAGTGGGCGGTAGAGAACGGTGTGACACACTATACCCACTGGTTCCAGCCATTGACAGAAGGTACTGCCGAGAAGCACGACTCGTTCATCGAGCACGACGGCAAGGGTGGTATGGTAGAGGAGTTCACGGGTAAGTTGCTCGTTCAGCAGGAGCCTGATGCCTCTTCATTCCCCTCAGGCGGTATCCGCTCTACCTTCGAGGCCCGTGGTTACTCGGCCTGGGATCCCACATCTCCTGTGTTCATCATCGACGACACCCTGTGTATCCCCACCGTCTTCATTTCCTATAGTGGTGAAGCCCTCGACTACAAGGCTCCGTTGCTGCGTGCCCTGCATGCCGTGAACGTCGCCGCCGTCGATGTCTGTCACTATTTCGACCCCGCAGTGAAGAAGGTCACTTCTAACCTTGGTTGGGAGCAGGAGTATTTCCTCGTCGACGAGGGTCTGTATGCTGCCCGTCCTGACCTGCTGCTGACAGGTCGCACCCTGATGGGTCACGACTCTGCCAAGAACCAGCAGATGGACGACCATTACTTCGGCGCTATCCCTGAGCGTGTGGCTGCCTTCATGCGCGACCTCGAGATTCAGGCTTTGGAACTCGGTGTACCTTGTAAGACGCGCCACAATGAGGTGGCCCCCAACCAGTTCGAGTTGGCACCTATCTTCGAGGAGACCAACCTGGCTGTCGACCACAACATGATGCTGATGTCGCTGATGAAGAAGGTGGCCCGCAAGCACGGATTCCGTGTACTGTTGCATGAGAAGCCCTTCGCAGGTATCAATGGTAGTGGTAAGCACAACAACTGGTCGTTGAGCACCGACAATGGCATCCTGCTGCATGCGCCTGGTAAGACACCTGAGGCCAACCTGCGCTTCGCCACGTTCATCGTCGAGACATTGATGGGTGTCTATAAGCACAACGGTCTGTTGAAGGCCTCTATCATGAGTGCTACTAACGCCCACCGTCTGGGTGCCAACGAGGCTCCCCCAGCCATCGTATCTTCATTCCTCGGCAAGCAGGTGAGCGAACTGCTCGACCACATTGAGACAGCCGATAAGGACTTCCTGGCTATGGCTGGTAAGCAGGGCATGAAGATGGATATTCCTGAGATCCCTGAACTGCTCATCGATAATACCGACCGTAACCGTACTTCTCCCTTTGCCTTCACAGGTAACCGTTTCGAGTTCCGTGCCGTGGGTTCTGAGGCCAACTGTGCCAGCGCCATGATTGCCCTGAACAGTGCCGTTGCTGAGGCCCTCGTCAGTTTCAAGAAGCGTGTGGATGCCCGCATTCCTGAGTTTGAAAAGAAACTGGCCGGTACAGAGCATAGTGCCAAGTTCCATGCCATCATCGACGTGCTGCGCGAGGATATCAAGACCTGTAAGCCCATCCGCTTCGATGGCAATGGCTACTCTGATGAGTGGGTGGTCGAAGCCGAAAAACGTGGTCTCGATGTTGAGAAGAGTTGTCCGAAGATCTTCGAGCGTTATCTCGATAAGGAGAGCATTGACATGTTCGAGAGTCTGGGTGTGATGACCAAGAAGGAACTCGAGGCCCGCAACGAGGTGAAGTGGGAGACCTATACCAAGAAGATTCAGATTGAGGCCCGCGTCCTGGGCGACCTGTCGATGAACCACATCATCCCCGTGGCCACCAGTTACCAGAGCCAGTTGTTGAAGAATGTGGAGAACATGGCTGCCATCTTCTCTGCCGATAAGGCCAAGAAACTCTCCGACCGTAATATCAAGATCATTGAGGAGATTGCCGAGCGCACCTCAGCCATCGAGAAGGGTGTCGAGGAATTGGTCAATGCCCGTAAACTCGCCAACAAGATTGATGACGAGCACGACAAGGCCATTGCCTATCACGACAAGGTAGAGCCGAAACTCGATGAGATCCGTTACCAGATCGACAAGTTGGAACTCATCGTTGACGATGCGCTTTGGCCACTGCCGAAATATAGAGAATTGCTGTTCATTCGATAACCTTTTTTGGTTGTTTGAAGTTTGCGGGGGGCTCGACACTGTGAAGTTTCGAGTCCCATTTTTTTATCTAAATCGCGTTTTTTTTACGAAATTGTTGGCTGTTTGGGAGATTTAGTGTAATTTTGCGCAATAATTTCGAAAAAAACAGAAAATGATATGAAACATCAGTTAAGGAGTGCTGTCTGCACCGAGGGTCGTCGTATGGCTGGCGCCCGTGCCCTGTGGGTAGCCACAGGCATGAAGCACGAGCAGTTTGGCAAACCTATTATCGCCATCGTGAACTCATTCACGCAGTTCGTGCCCGGACATACCCATCTCCATGAGATCGGACAGATAGTAAAGGCCGAGATCGAGAAGATGGGCTGCTTTGCCGCCGAGTTCAATACCATCGCCATCGACGACGGTATTGCGATGGGTCACGATGGTATGCTCTATTCGCTGCCCTCACGCGACATCATCGCCGACTCTGTAGAATACATGGTGAATGCCCACAAGGCCGATGCCATGATTTGCATCTCCAACTGCGACAAGGTGACACCAGGCATGCTGATGGCCTCGATGCGACTGAATATCCCTACGGTGTTCTGTAGCGGTGGTCCGATGGAGGCTGGCCGTTGGCGCGGAGAGAATGCCGACCTGATTACGGCGATGGTGAAAGGTGCCGACCCCTCAGTCACTGATGAAGAGATCAAGGAGATTGAGGCATGCGCTTGTCCTGGCTGCGGTTCCTGTTCAGGCATGTTCACCGCCAACTCGATGAACTCGCTCACCGAGGCTATCGGACTGAGTCTGCCTGGCAACGGTACCATTCTGGCCACCCATACCAACCGCATCGAACTCTTCAAGGCCGCTGCCCGTCAGCTGGTGAAGAATGCCTTTGCTTATTACGAGGACGGCGATGAGAGCGTATTGCCTCGCAGCATCGCTACCCGTAAGGCCTTTATGAATGCGATGGCCCTCGATATCGCGATGGGTGGAAGCACGAATACCGTGCTCCATCTGTTGGCCGTAGCCCAGGAGGCTGGCACTGACTTCACGATGAAGGATATCGATGCCTTGAGCCGCAAGGTGCCCTGCCTCTGTAAACTGGCACCGAACACGCAGAAATACAGTGTTCAGGAGTGTGGACGGGCCGGTGGTATCCTGGGTATTCTCAATGAACTGAACAAGGGTGGTCTCATCGATGGCTCTGCTATCCGTGTGGATGGCATGACACTCGCCGAGGCCATGAAGAAATACAGTATTGTGGATGGAACGATCGATGCTGAGGCCAACCGTATCTATCAGACGGCGCCCGGCAACCGCTTCTCCACGAAGATGGGCTCGCAGTCGGAAGAGTGGGGAACACTCGATACCGACCGCGCCGAGGGTTGTATCCGCGACCTGCAACATGCCTATACGAAAGATGGTGGCTTGGCTGTGCTTTTCGGTAATATCGCTCAGGACGGCTGTGTGGTGAAGACCGCTGGCGTCGACGAGAGCCTGTGGCACTTCGAAGGACCGGCTGTGGTGTTCGACTCCCAGGAAGATGCCTGCGAGGGTATTCTCGGTGGTAAGGTCAAGTCGGGCGACTGCGTAGTGATCACCCACGAAGGGCCGAAGGGCGGTCCTGGTATGCAGGAGATGCTCTATCCCACGAGTTATATCAAGTCGATGCACCTGGGTAAGGAATGTGCGCTGATTACCGATGGCCGCTTCTCGGGTGGTACATCGGGCCTGAGTATCGGCCATATCTCGCCTGAGGCTGCCAACGGCGGTAATATCGGCAAGATCAAGGATGGTGACTTCATTGTCATCGATATCCCCTCGCGCAGCATCAGCGTGAAACTCTCCGATGACGAACTCGCCGCCCGTCCGCAGCAGCCTTTGAAGCGCAACCGCGTGGTATCTAAGGCCTTGCGTGCCTATGCCCAGAGCGTGTCATCAGCTGACAAAGGCGGAATCAGAATCATTGACTAGAAAACATATAATATGCTGAAAGATAGAATAACAGGATCAAAGGCGCTGATGAGGGCGCTGCAGGCAGAAGGGGTGAAGACCATCTTCGGCTATCCTGGTGGCAGCATCATGCCAGTCTACGATGCACTCTTCGACTACACCCGTGGTGAGAAGAAGTGTTTCGACCACATCCTGGTGCGTCACGAACAGGGAGCCACCCATGCGGCTGAGGGTTATGCCCGCGTCTCAGGTGAAGTGGGTGTTGCCTTGGTGACCAGTGGCCCTGGTGTAACCAACACGCTGACGGGTATCGCTGATGCCATGCTCGACTCCACGCCGATTGTGGTCATCGCCGGTCAGGTGCCCATCGGTGCCCTGGGTACCGATGCCTTTCAGGAGGTAGACCTCGTGGGTGTGTCGCAGCCAATCTCGAAATGGAGTTATCAGATCCGTCGTGCCGAGGATGTGGCGTGGGCTGTGAGCCGTGCGTTCTACATCGCCCGTACAGGTCGTCCAGGTCCTGTGGTACTCGACTTTGCCAAGAATGCGCAGGTTGAGGAGATCGACTGGGAGCCTCGCAAGGTCGACTTCGTGCGTTCCTATGTGCCTTATCCGAAACTCGATGCTGAGGCTGTACGTCAGGCTGCCGAACTGATTAATAATGCCAAGAAGCCCTTGGCCCTCGTGGGACAGGGTGTGGAACTCGGCAATGCCCAAGACGAACTGGTTCAGTTCCTGGAAAAAGCCGATATCCCAGCCGGTCGTACGATGCTCGGTCTGTCGGCCCTTCCCTCCAATCATCCCCTGAATGTGGGCATGTTGGGTATGCACGGTAACTATGCCGTCAATCTGAAAGAGCAGGAGTGTGATGTGCTCATCGCCATCGGTATGCGCTTCAGCGACCGTGTGACAGGCAATCTGAAGACCTATGCCAAGCAGGCCAAGGTGATTCATCTCGATATCGACCGCAGTGAGATCGACAAGAATGTGAAGACCGATGTGGCTGTGGTGGCCGACTGTAAGGAGTCGTTGCCTGCACTCACGGCCTTGCTGAATAAGAATAACCATCAGGCATGGCGCGATTCTTTCAAGCCCCTCGACGAGAAGGAGCGTGTGAAGGTCATCGAGCCTGCCATCCATCCCAAGGAAGGTCCGCTGTTGATGGGCGAGGTGGTGAATGCCGTTGCAGAACAGGCTCCTGATGATGCTATTCTTGTAACGGATGTTGGTCAGAATCAGTTGTTTGCAACGCGATACTTTAAGTATCACCACAAGCGTAGCATCTGCACCAGTGGTGGTTTGGGAACGATGGGCTACGGCATGCCTGCTGCCATCGGCGCGACCTTCGCAGCCCCCAATCGCACCGTCTGCTGCTTCATGGGCGACGGCGGTTTCCAGATGTGTATCGAGGAACTCGGCACCATCATGGAACAGAAGGCACCTGTGAAGATGATCCTGATGAACAACCACTATCTTGGCAACGTGCGTCAGTGGCAGGATATGTTCTGGCTGCGCCGCAAGTCGTTTACCAAGATGATGAACCCCGACTACTCGATGATAGCCAAAGGCTATGGTATTCCTTATCTCGCATTGACTGAGCGTAAGGATCTGGCTGCTGCCGTTGAGCAGATGTTGAAGGCCGACGGCCCGTTTATCCTCGAGTGTGCCATCATGGAAGAGGACAACGTACTGCCGATGACGCCTCCGGGTATGGATGTTGATAAAATGATGTTGGAGATTTAGGTGATTGAAGATTGAATATTGAAAATTGAAGATTGATGGAAGAAAAGAAACTCTATACATTATTGGTTTATTCAGAGAACGTGGCAGGTATCCTGAATCAGGTGACGGCAGTCTTCACACGTCGTCAGGTGAACATCGAGAGTCTGAACGTGTCGGCCTCCAGCATCCCTGGGGTGCACAAATACACCATCACCGCCTGGAGCGATGAAGACCAGATTATCAAGATTGCCCGTCAGATTGAGAAGAAGATCGACGTGGTGAAGGCCAACTACTTCACCGATGAGCAGTTGTTCATCCGTGAGTCGGGCCTTTATAAACTTGCCACACCGATGTTGATGGAGAATCCGGAGATCTCGCGCACGGTGCGCCGTTTCCAGGCCAGCATCATCGAGGTGAACCCCACCTATACCATTGTGATGAAATATGGTGTGACGGAGGATGTGATTGAACTTTATCGTGCGCTCGACACCTTCGGTTGCGTGCTGCAATATACGCGCTCGGGCCGTATCGCCGTCACCCGAGGCATGCAGGAGCAGGTGAGTGCGTTCTTGGAGGAAAGAGAACAAACCCCCTAAGTTAGGGGGATGGGGGTCTGAACAATGGACAAGATAGGATCATACAAATTTCTGGCGGAGCCCTTCCACTGTGACTTCTCGCAGCGGCTCTTCATGGGCCATCTGGGCAACCACATGCTCAATGCGGCCGATTTCCACTCTACGGCCCGCGGTTTTGGCATGAAGTATCTTATGACCATCAACCGTTCGTGGGTGCTCTCGCGCCTTGCCATCGAGATGGACGAGATGCCGCAGATGTACACCAAGTTCAATGTTGAGACGTGGGTAGAGTCGGCCATGCGCTATTTCACCAGCCGTAACTTCCGCGTGGTGGGAGAAGACGGCAAGGTATACGGCTACGGACGTTCTATCTGGGCCATGATCGATACCGAGAGTCGTCAGCCTACGGACATCTTCAGCATCGACAACGGTGCCATCAACGATTGGATTGTCAAGGATAAGGAATGCCCCATCGACAAGGGCGGACGTGTGAAGATGAGCGACGAGGCCGAATTTGTCGGCACCATCGATACCCATTACCATGATGTCGACATCAACGGTCATATCAACAGTGTGAAGTATATCGAGCATGTGCTCGACCTTTGGCCGCTCGACTGGTATCGTGAGCATCGTATCCGCCGCTTCGAGATTGCCTACGTCGCCGAAGCCCATGCTGGCGATCAACTCTCGTTCTATAAAGAGGCTACAGGCGACAATGAATACTGCATTCGCATCGTCAAAACCTCTCCCGAAAATCCCGATCCCGTTGAGGTCTGCCGCAGCAAGGTCATCTTCTGATTTTCCTCTGACTTTTTATTTAAGAGGAATCTTGCGATTGCTAAATGTTTTGACAAAGCATCCTCTGACGTTTGCGTTATGATTAGTAAACAGTCAGAAGGTCGCAAATGCGTAAGTTATGGACGCTTTTGTAAGTCGTTGATTCTGCGTTAGTTACATATTTTCCCAAAAGAGGGGGCATCTTTGGGTCGCTCAGATAGTCTTTTACACTCGTCGAAATATCTTTTTCGACTTATTCAGACGTCATCTATTAGGGGTAAGAAGATATTCGGATGACTCGAAGAAGATATCTCGACAACCGTAAAGTGCCACTTTAGCAACCGAAAAGAGCCACTTTAACAAACAATAAGTCCTTTTGTATCCGAAATCCCGATAAATGAACCTCTCTTTCAATCTCTTTTAAACAAAATGACGGACGCTTTTTTAGGCATATAATATTGACATTATTGCGTTGTTTGCATCAAATTGTTGATGGATGCAATCTTTTTCTAACTAAATCGTTGTATCATAAAAGAATATTCCTTCTTTGGATAAATGGGAGGAAAATGGTTAATTTGCTATAAAAATGGAAGAATATTTGGCAGTTTGGTGGCAATTTGCTAACTTTGACTGGCGTCGAAGGTACTCACGTTCTTGCGTCCCTATGGTAGCAAGCGGCAAGCCGAGCGCGAAAAAGTCCAAATAAAATTTGGCTTTTTGCTCACTTATTCGTATCTTTGCAACCGATTTTATAGTTAACCCCTCGTCGCATCCTCGGTGTAGGGTGGGAGCGGACTAACAAAACGACGGCTCTCGGGTAGGACTGGCATGGTACGCAAGGGATATGTATAACACTCGGCAGAGAAGCCGGGACAAAAACAAACGCTATTATGGCACAAATGAATTTTGGTGGCGTTGTAGAGACTGTAGTCACCAGCAAGGAGTTCTCTTTGGAGAAAGCACGTGAAGTATTGAAGAATGAGACGATCGCCGTGATCGGTTATGGTGTTCAGGGACCAGGTCAGGCCTGTAACCTGCGCGACAACGGTTTTAACGTGATTGTCGGACAGCGTCAGGGTAAGACCTACGACAAGGCTGTGGCCGATGGATGGGTTCCTGGCGAGACGCTGTTCTCGATCGAGGAGGCCGCCGAGAAGGGCACCATCCTCTGCATGCTTCTGAGTGATGCTGGTCAGATTCAGCAGTGGCCCACCATCAAGCAATATCTGAAGCCGGGCAAGACGCTCTATTACTCTCATGGTTTCGCAATCAACTGGAGCGACCGCACGGGTGTGATTCCTCCGAAGGATGTCGACGTGATTATGGTGGCTCCGAAGGGTTCTGGTACGAGCCTGCGCACAATGTTCTGCGAGGGTCGCGGTCTGAACTGCTCATACGCCGTTTATCAGGACGCTACGGGCAAGGCCAAGGAGAAGACGCTGGCCTTCGGTATCGGAATCGGTGCCGGTTATATGTTTGAGACGACCTTCCAGCGTGAGGCTACCAGTGACCTGACTGGTGAGCGTGGTTCGCTGATGGGTGCCATCCAGGGCTTGCTGCTGGCGCAGTATGAGGTGCTCCGTGAGCATGGACACTCTCCCTCGGAGGCTTTCAACGAGACCGTTGAGGAACTGACACAGAGCCTTGGCCCGTTGTTTGGTGCTAAGGGTATGGACTGGATGTATGCCAACTGCTCGACCACCGCTCAGCGTGGTGCGCTCGACTGGGCTCCCCGTTTCCATGATGCCATCAAGCCTGTGATGGAGTGGCTGTACTATTCTGTACAGACTGGTAACGAGGCGCAGATTACCATCGATGCCAACTCGAAGCCTGACTATCGTGCCGGCTTGGAGAAGGAGTTGGAGGCTATGCGCAATCAGGAGATGTGGCGTGCTGGTGAGACCGTGCGCAAACTGCGTCCTGAGAACCAGGAACTGTAAGGGCTTGCTTGCTAACGAAGATACGCAAGAAAAACTTAATAATAATAAGAAAGGCTCGCCGATTGGCGAGCCTCTTTTTTTGTGGGTGCTGATGGATTCGAACCACCGAAGTCGAAAGACAGCAGATTTACAGTCTGCCCCATTTGGCCACTCTGGAAAACACCCTTCTGCGGTTAAGCGGGTGCAAAGGTACGATAAAAAAGTGAATACTGAATAGTGAATAGTGAAGAATTTCGGGTTTTTAACGTATTTTTTGGATTCAGTATGCGAAATATGCGAGAAAATGAGTAATTTTGCAGCAAAATTTGAGAGACATGGGAAAATTAGTCATCAATTCTTACGACGAATTTGCAGCACACTTGGGTGAAGAACTCGGTGCTTCAGACTGGCTGCAAGTAGATCAAGACCGTATTAATATGTTTGCCGACGCCACACTCGACCACCAGTGGATTCACGTGGATGTGGAGCGTGCCAAGGCCGAGAGTCAGTATCAGAGCACCATCGCTCACGGCTACCTGACATTGTCGCTGCTACCCTATATGTGGGATCAGATCATCGAAGTGAACAATATCAAGATGCTCGTGAACTACGGCATGGACAAGATGCGCTTCGGCCAGCCGGTAATCACAGGTTCTAAGGTGAGGCTGGTCACCAAACTGCATAACATCCAGAACCTGCGCGGCATCTGCAAGGCAGAGATAGATTTCAAGATTGAGATAGAGGGACAACGCAAGCCTGCACTCGAAGGCATCGCATCGTTCCTCTACTATTTTATATAATAAGGTATGGGAGGATTCTTTGGAACCATCAGCACGAAGAGTTGCGTAAACGACCTGTTCTACGGCACGGACTATAATTCGCATCTCGGTACGAAGCGTGCGGGTATGGTTATGTACGACGAGGAGAAGGGCTTCAGCCGTAAGATCCACAATCTGGAGCGTGACTATTTCCGTTCGAAGTTCGAGGATGAACTGGACTCTTTCTCAGGAAATCAGGGTGTGGGTGTCATCAGCGATACAGATCCTCAGCCGATCATCGTCAATTCTCATCTGGGCCGCTATGCGGTGGTGACGGTGGCGAAGATCAACAACCTGAGGGAGATTGCCGATGAGTTGTTGGCGCGCCGTATGCACTTCAGCGAGTATTCAGCAAATACCATCAACCAGACGGAACTCGTGGCGCTGCTCATCAATATGGGCCGCACCTTTGTGGAGGGTATCAATCTGGTTTACAAGAAGATAGAAGGCTCGTGCTCGATGCTTATCCTGACGGAGAAGGGCATCATTGCCGCCCGCGACTTCTTAGGCCGTACACCTATCGTAATCGGACAGAAGGAGGGTGCGTATGCCGTTTCGAGCGAGACCACCAGTTTTCCCAATCTCGACTACCACCGTGTGCGTGACCTCGGTCCCGGTGAGATTGTTCTCCTGACGGCCGATAAGATGGAGGTGCTGCAGGAGCCCTTCAAGCGTGAGCAGATCTGCTCTTTCCTCTGGGTATATTATGGCTTCCCCGCTTCCGACTATAACGGCATCAACGTAGAGATGGTGCGTGAGATGAACGGTAAGATGATGGGTGAGAAGGATGATACTGAAATCGACAGCGTCTGTGGCGTGCCCGACTCAGGTGTCGGTATGGCTCTGGGTTATGCTGAAGGAAAGGGTGTGCCCTATAAGCGTTCCGTGCTGAAGTATACGCCCACGTGGCCGCGCTCGTTTACACCTGGTAATCAGGAGCGTCGTTCGCTGGTGGCTAAGATGAAACTGATTCCGAATCCCGCGCTGTTGAAGGATAAGCGCATCGTGATCTGCGATGACTCCATCGTGCGCGGTACGCAGTTGAGGGATAATGTGAAGACGTTCTTCGACTATGGGGCTAAGGAGGTGCATTGTCGTATCTCTTGTCCGCCGCTGGTCTATGGTTGTCCGTTTATCGGCTTCACGTCGTCGAAGAGCGATTTGGAACTGATCACGCGTCGTATTATCCGTGATTTCGAGGGCGATGACCATAAGAATCTAGAGCGTTATGCAACCACCGACTCGCCTGAATATCAGAAGATGGTGGCAGAGATTGCCCGTCGTCTGGGCCTTTCTTCACTGAAGTTCGCTACCCTCGAGGATCTGATTGAGGCAATCGGTTTGCCGAAGTGCAGGGTCTGCACGCACTGTTTCGATGGCAGCAGTTACTGTCACGAACATGACGACGAGGACGAGCGACAGTTGAAATTGGAATTCTGATAGATTAGTGTTTGGTGAGGAAGCCGTCTTCCTGGAAGATGTATTCCTCGCGCAACAGATATTCGAGCGCGACATTCAATGGCTCAGTGGGCAATTGGATGTCGCGTAATTCTGTAATATGATGGGGCTTGCCGTCGGCGAGCAGTTCAAGAATAGCGTGGGCTTCAGGCGTGTTGATGGGCTCGCTCACCTGATTGTGAGGGTGGGAGAGACAGACGTCGCACTGACAGCAGTCGTGACTGTTGTCCTCACCAAAATAACGTAACAGTTGCCGACTCCGACAGACATGATCGTTGGTGGCGTAGTCGATCATTGCGTGGATGCGCTCACGGAACTGTTCCTTACGCTCTTCATAGACCACAGGCGGCAACAGCACATTCTCGGTTTCCTCCCGTCGCTGCAGATAGCGCACGTAGGGCGTCTTCTTCTGTGGAATGAAGTGCAGGATATGCTTCTCGCTCAGATTCTTCAGAATCAGATACAGTTGTTGAGGCTGCAGTCCGCACTGACTGGCGATGAACCCCTCATCGATAAAGTTGTAGTCGACAAACAGCCCACCGTAGTTCCGCAAGAGGGCTGTGATGACTTTCTCCTCATTGGGTGTGCTGTGTTCCAACCGGTAGAGTTCGTTGCGACTGATGGTGAACATCACGCGTGCCTGATTGTCCTGTTCTTCGGTATATTCGATATAGCCAGCGCGGTTCAGAATCTTCAGTGCCGAATCCACCTGAATCGGGAAGTGGCGGAAGGCATGACAGAACTTGTCGATATTGAATTCGAAGGTGGCATGATAGCCGGAGCCCACAGCCACTTGATAGAAGAAGGCGAGGTGCTCGTAGACCTTTCGGATATAGTCCTTCTCGGGGAAGGTGTCGCTGATGCGCTTGTCGAGTTTGCGATGGTCGGCATCGTTGTAGAGCAATACGGCATAGGCTTTCCTGCCGTCACGTCCGGCGCGGCCTGCCTCCTGGAAATAGGCTTCCACAGAGTCGGGACAGTCGATGTGGATCACCACCCGTACGTCGGGCTTGTCGATACCCATGCCGAAGGCGTTGGTGGCCACCATCACCCGCACCTTGTCTTCCTGCCAGTCGCGCTGACGTTTGTCCTTGACAACGGTATCGAGGCCTGCGTGGTAGAAGGTGGAGCTGATGCCTGCCTCACACAGCAGTTCCGCCACTTCCTTCGTGCGCCGACGACTGCGGGCATAGACGATGGCGCTGCCCTTCACGTTTTCGAGGATATGGATCAGTTGCTCGCGCTTGTCTGCGGCCTGTCTGACGACATAGGCCAGATTCTTGCGCTCGAAACTCATCTTGAAGACGTTGAATGTCGGAGGAAGGAGTAGGGAGGAAGGAGGATGGAGATTATCGTGGATGGAGAGTTTTTCTTGGATGTCCTGTACGACGGCTGGGGTAGCGGTTGCCGTAAGCGCCAGCACGGGGATGTTTGGCAGGTCTTTGCGGATGTCGGCTATCTGGAGATACGACGGTCGGAAGTCGTAGCCCCATTGTGAGATGCAGTGTGCCTCGTCGACGGTGATGAAACTCACCTTCATGTGACGGAGTTTGATGCGGAAGAGTTCAGAAGAGAGACGCTCCGGCGAGACATAGAGGATGGTGACGCCGCCGAAGATGCAGTTCTCGAGGGTGGTGATGATCTCTTCGTGGGAAAGGCCCGAATAGATGGCTGCTGCCCGGATGCCGCGCCGACGCAGGTTCTGTACCTGGTCCTTCATCAGCGCGATCAACGGGGTGATAACGATACAGGTGCCCTCGCTGCAGAGCGCAGGCACCTGAAAGGTGATGGACTTTCCGCCGCCTGTCGGCATCAGTCCCAACGTATCGTGTCCACTGCCTATCGACTCGATGATCTCCCGCTGGATACCGCGGAAGTCATCATAGCCCCAATACTGGCGCAGAACCTCCCTATAATCCTCAATCTTCAATTATCAATTGTCAATTTCCGAAGGTCGGATGTCTTCTATCTGAAGTTGCACCTCACTACGCTTGTAGATATTCTCCTCGATGGTGTAGGCGATGTCGAACGAGCGCTTCGACTTGATATAGCGGGCATCAGCACTCCGTCCGAAGGCGATGCCGTTCATTACGTTCGACGACTTCGAATCCACCAGTTCGAGTTTGATATGCTCCTGCTGACGACCTACCACCTTCGATGTGCCGTAGTCGTAGACATTACGGGTGCAGAAGATGGGCTTCTCGTTGCCTGGTCCGTGAGGGGCAAACTTCTTCAGGTCGTTGTGCAGTTTCTTGGTGATATCCTTGAAGTCGATCTCTTCCTCAATCTCGAGTGTGGCCTCCGTCTGTTCCGGCAGGATATGCTCGTTGACATACTGCTGGAAACGGCGCCTGAACTCGGGGATATTCTCAATCTTCAGCGAGAGACCGACGGCATAGGTATGTCCGCCGAAGTTCTCCAACAGGTCGCGACAACTCTTCACCGCGTCGTAGATATCGTATCCAGCCACACTACGGGCAGAGCCTGTGGCCAGATCACCGCTGCGGGTGAGAACCACCGTAGGTCGATAGTACATTTCCGTCATACGCGACGCCACAATGCCTACCACACCTTTCTTCCAGTTCTCGTCGTAGAGCACGATACTGTTGTGGTGCTTCTGACTCTCCAACTTCGCGATAATCTGGTTGGCTTCCTCCGTCATCTGCTTGTCCACATCCTTACGCTGCTCGTTGTAGACGTTGATGTGGTTGGCTTCTGCCAAGGCCTTGTCGAAGTCGCGCTCCACCAGCAGGTCGACGGCCTCCGTACCGTTCTGCATACGTCCTGAGGCGTTGATACGGGGACCAATCTTGAACACAATGTCGCTCATCGTCAACTCACGGCCCGTCAGACCGCTGATCTCGATGATGGACTTCAGGCCCACAGAAGGACTCTGGTTCAGTTGCTTCAGACCGTGGAAGGCCAGAATACGGTTCTCGCCCGTCACAGGCACCATGTCGGCTGCAATCGAGACGGCACAGAAATCGAGCAACGGGATGAGTCTCGAGAAGGGGATGCCATTGTTCTTGGCGAACGCCTGCATGAACTTGAAGCCTACGCCACAGCCGCACAGGTGTTTGAAGGGATAGGTGGAATCCTCACGCTTGGGGTTGAGGATGGCAACTGCATCGGGCAGATCGTCATCGGGCACGTGATGGTCACACACAATAAAGTCGATGCCAAGCGATTTGGCATAACTGATTTCTTCGATTGCCTTGATGCCGCAATCGAGCACAATAATGAGTTTCACATCCTTCTCAGCAGCCATATCCAACGCTTTCTTGCTGATACCATAGCCCTCCTCATAGCGGTCGGGAATGTAGTATTCAATGTTGGAATAGAACTGCTGCAGGAACTTGTACACCAAAGCCACCGCCGTACATCCATCGACATCGTAGTCGCCATATACCATGATCTTCTCTTTACGCCCCATGGCGTCGTTGAGTCTGTCTACGGCCACGTCCATGTCGTTCATCAGGAACGGGTCAATCAATTCATTTAACATCGGACGGAAGAATCGCTTGGCTGCGCTCTCCGTCTTGATGCCACGCTGAATGAGTAGGTCGGCGAGAATAGCACTCATGCCAATCTTCTCTCCTAACTCCTTAGCCGCCGCTCTTCTTTCTGATGTAGGTGGTTCGTAATTCCATTTGAAATGCATTTAATATATTATTTTTTTATTCTTTGTCGCTTTGGTGGCCAAAAAGGGTATAATAACCCAAATTAGCGCCCAAAGATAAGAATAAAAAATGAAAAAACGGCATAATCTGTGAAAAAAATGACAGATTATGCCGAATTTTACCTAAAAAAGGTGATTTTCTTTCTTAAATGCCGAGTTTTTTGCGGATTTCAGCGGGGATGGCATTCTTGTTGATGAGGAAGTCCATCGTGTTGGCGGCGATGAAGGCCTTGGTCATATACCAGATACCCTTGTAGTCGCCGGTCTTACCCCA
>Ga0310690_10001415_pt1 | contig 42517 bp, 40 predicted proteins | sample AusTroGonzalo_MG_2_FD_207661 | JGI IMG/M metagenome (GOLD analysis project Ga0310690, IMG submission 207661) | Bovine rumen microbial communities from tropical cattle in Woodstock, Queensland, Australia - Gonzalo_04 (v2) (version 2) | ecosystem: Host-associated > Mammals > Digestive system >... | reverse complement strand
CCTTCTTCTATCCGAACCCGCTCGAGTCCGACGGCCGCTACGACCGCGAACCCTGGTTCGGCTGCGCCTGCTGCCCGTCCAACATCTGCCGCTTCATCCCGTCCGTGCCCGGCTATGTCTATGCCGCCAAGGACAAGGACCTGTATGTCAACCTCTATCTGGGCGGCACGATGACGCACAAGCTTGCGGGCCGTCCCGTCACGCTCACCCAGAGCGGCGGCTACCCCTGGCAGGGCGACGTGCGGATCGTGATTGACGACAACCGCGCCGGGACCTTCACCCTGCGCCTGCGCATTCCCGGCTGGGCGCGCGGCGAGGTGGTCCCGAGCGACCTGTATACCTTCGCCGACGAGGCGCCGTCCGCCTGGCGCGTCTGCGTGAACGGCGAGGAGCTCCAGGGCGAGCTCGAACAGGGCTATTTCTGCATTACGCGCCGCTGGAAGGCCGGTGACGAGGTCACGCTCGACCTGCCGGTGACGCCGCGCTTCGTGCGGGCCCACGAGGCCGTCGAGGCCGACCGGGGCCGGCTGGCGCTCGAATGCGGACCGATCGTGTACTGCGCCGAATGGCCGGACAACACGGTCGACGTGCTGCAGGCCGAAGTCGCCGCGACGGACGCGCTGACGTGCGAATTCCGCAGCGACCTGCTGGGCGGCATCAATGTGATCAGGGACGGCGACCTCACGCTGATCCCTTACTACGCCTGGGACCATCGCGGCCCCGGCAAGATGGAAGTCTGGTTCAAGGAGCGGTAGATGCGGTCTGAGATTGTTGTGATCGGCGCCGGCGCGTCCGGCCTGATGGCGGCGTATCACGCCGCCCGCACGCTCGTGGACGCCGGCAGCGCCGCCCAGGTGACCGTGCTCGAGAAGATGCCGCGCCCGGCCCGCAAGGTGATGATCACCGGCAAGGGCCGTTGCAATTTCACGAACGTGAAGGACTGGAACGCCTTCTCCGGACACATCCGTTCGAAGGCCAATTTCGTCAAGTCCGCTTTCTATAACCTGCCCTCGCAGGCCGTCGTGGACTGGTTCGAGGGCTTCGGGATGCAGACGGTCGTCGAGCGCGGCGACCGCGCCTTCCCGGCCTCGCACCACGCCTCCGACGTCGTCGACACGCTCGTGGGCGCCTGCCAGTCCCTCGGCGTCAAAATCGAAACGGAAGCGGAAGTTGCCTCGATCGAACCTTCTCCGTTCGGCAGCTCCCCTCTGAAAACGTCCGACTGCGTCGGACCCCACCGCGGCGCTTCGCTTGCGGTCCCCCCTCTTACGATGCCGAGGGCGGCACGGTTTTCTGAGGGGACTGCCGAAACGGAGAAGGTCGGTTTTACGGTAAAACTGACTGACGGGCGGGAATGGAAGTGCGCGCGGCTGATCGTGGCGACGGGCGGACTGAGCTATCCGACGACCGGGTCGACCGGCGACGGAATCCGCTGGGCGACCGAACTGGGCCACAAACTGGTGCCGACCTTCCCGTCGCTGACGGCCCTCGTCCCGAAAGGCTACAAACAGACCGAAGACAAAGACCTGCACATCGACCGGAGCACCCCGCTCTCCGAGCTGGGATCGCTCCTCTGCGGCGTCCAGCTCAAGAATATCCAGCTCTCGCTCCGGATCGAGGGCACCGAGACCGACAGCGAATTCGGCGACGTCGACTTCACCGACGGGGGACTGGAAGGCCCGGTCGGCTTCCAGCTCAGCCGCAAGGCCGTCAAGGCCCTGGTCAACGGCTCCCGCGTCAGCCTCGACCTTGACCTCAAACCCGGCGTCGACCTCACCGACCTCACCGTCCGCATCAAACAGCTCTGGGCGGAAATCGAGAAAGACCCGCGCTCGCGGGGCGTACGCGAAAAAGAGCGCTGCCGCATCCTGCTCGGCAAGCTGATGCCGCGCGAACTCATCCCCGGCTTCAGCGCGATGCACCCCGAAATCCTCACGCTCGAACGCCGCAGCCGCACCGAGACCAAAGTCTGGGTCAACCTCGTCAGCATCGCCAAAGCGCTGAAATCCTGGCAGTTCGACATCGCTGGCTACGTCGGATACGAACGCGCGGTCGTCACGGCCGGCGGCGTGTCCACGGACGACTTCGTCGCCAAAACGATGGAGTCCCGGCTGGTACCGGGACTCTATCTCTGCGGAGAAGTGCTGGACATCGACGCCGACACCGGCGGATACAACCTCCAGCTGGCCTTCTCGACCGGCGCGCTGGCCGGTCTCAATGCCGCCAAATCCCTGTAACCGACAGATTCCTCCATAAAAGGGCGCTCAATTATGAGCGCCCTTTTATGGATTGATACAGGATTACAGCTGGCTGTAGCTGGGGGAGAAGGTGTCGCCCAGGGCGGGATTGCCGGAGCTGAAACCCTTTTTCAGCCAGCGGGAACGCTGGTCGGACGTGCCGTGATTGAACGTCTCGGGCTGCGTGTAGCCGCGGGCCTTCTTCTGGAGATAGTCGTCGCCGATCTTGGCCGCGACCGCCAGGCCCTCCTCGAGGTCGCCCGGCTCCAGCGAATTGTACATCCGGTTGTCGTGGTAGGCCCACACGCCGGCATAGAAGTCGGCCTGCAGCTCCAGGCGCACGCTGATCTGGTTGCTCTCCGCCTGGCTCACGCGGGACATCTGCTGGTGCGCCTGCTGCAGCGTGCCGAGCAGGTACTGCACGTGGTGTCCCACCTCGTGGGCGATGACGTAGGCATAGGCGAAATCGCCGTCCGCGCCGATCTGCTGCTTCATCGAGGTGAAGAAGGAAAGGTCGATATAGACCGTCTGGTCCGCGCTGTTGTAGAACGGGCCCATCTGCGCGGAAGCGGTGCCGCTGGCGGTCTGGACGTAGTCGTTGTAGAGCACGAGCTTCGGGGGGACGTAGGTGCGGCCGTTCTGGGCGAAGATCTCCGTCCAGACATCTTCCGTGCCCGCGAGGATCTGCTTGGAGAACACGGCGAGCTGCTCCTCCTCGGCCGTCGGGGTGCGCCCGCTCTGGCTGACGATCTCGGTGCCGCCCATCTGGGTGGCCGTCTCCAGGACATCCCCGATGTTGCCGCCCATCAGCATGGAAATAAGTACGTAGATGATCAGGCCGCCGAGGCCGATACCGCCGACAGCTTTGCCGGTGGACATACCACGCCGGTCATCGACGTTGGTACTTTGTCTTCTTCCATCCAGTCTCATAGGTAATCGCTTGTTAAGTTACAGACAAAAATAGCAATTATTTCGTATCTTTGTCTTATATGGACAACAAGGAGATCATCGCTCTCATCAAGCGGGAAGTCGTGCCGGCCATCGGCTGCACGGAACCCGCGGCGGTCGCGCTCTGCACCGCCTATGCCACGGAAGCGCTGGGCTGCCGGCCCGAACGCATCGACGTGGCCCTCAGCGCAAATATGCTCAAGAACGCGATGGGCGTGGGCATTCCCGGCACGGGAATGACCGGCCTGCCGATCGCGGTGGCGCTCGGCGCGCTGATCGGCAAGAGCGGATACAGCCTGGAAGTGCTCAAGGACGTCTGTCCGCAGGCGGTGGAAGAGGCGAAAGCCTACCTCGCCGGCAATCCCGTCCATATCGGCCTGACGGCCGACAGCGACGAAGTCCTCTACATCGAAGTCCGCTGCGAGGCGGGGGAGCGCCGCGCCCGCGCGGTCATCGCCCGCGACCACACGCGCCTGGTCTACCTCGAAGGCCCGGACGGGCCGAAAGTGGACCGCCGCGCCGAGCTGGGGCGCCAGGAGGCCGAAACGGCCGGAGGCGACCTGACGCTGCGCCGCGTCTTCGAATTCGCCACCACGGCGCCGCTCGCCGACCTCGAGTTCATCAACGAATCCCGCCGGCTCAACGAAGCCGCGGCCGAGGCCGCTCTGAAGGGCAACTACGGCCACGAACTCGGCAAGACGCTCTCGCGTCCGCTCGGCAAGGGCATTATGGGCGACAGCATCTTCAGCCACATCATCAGCGCCACGTCCTGCGCCTGCGACGCGCGTATGGCCGGCGCCAAGATCCCGGTGATGAGCAACTCCGGCAGCGGCAACCAGGGCATCGCCGCCACGCTGCCCGTGGTGGTCTTCGCCCGCGAGAACCACAACACGGAAGAAGAGCTCACGCGCGCCCTCGTGCTGAGCCACCTGACGGCCATCTACATCAAGCAGAGCCTCGGCAAGCTCAGCTGCCTGTGCGGCTGCGTGGTCGCCTCGACCGGCAGCAGCTGCGGCATGACCTACCTGATGGGCGGCGGCTACGAGCAGGTGGCCGCAAGCGTCAAGAATATGATCGCCAACCTGGCCGGCATGGTCTGCGACGGCGCCAAGCCCAGCTGCGCGCTCAAGGTGAGCAGCGGCGTATCCACCGCCGTGCTCAGCGCGATGCTGGCCGTACAGAACCATTCGGTGTCCAGCGTCGAGGGCCTGATCGAAGACGACGTCGACCGCTGCATCCACAACCTGACCCGCCTGGGCTCCATCGGTATGCAGGAGACCGACAAAATGGTCCTCGACATCATGACGCACAAGAAAAATCGCGGCAACGCGTAGGAGATTCCAAAAAAAATACTACCTTTGCATTCCCATTGCCACTTTAGCTCAGTCGGTAGAGCAGCGCATTCGTAACGCGCAGGTCAACAGTTCAAGTCTGTTAAGTGGCTCGAAGAATAATAATTAATAACAAGAAAGGCCTGACGAGCAATCGCCAGGCCTTTCCTTTTTCTGTCTCTTATTAATGCTTCCTGCAGGCTTTGTCGACGAGGTTGATCAGGACCGTGCCGAGGAGGCCGGCGCAGATGGAGCCCATCAGGACGGCGATCTTGCCCGCATCGCGCAGGTGCATCGTCACGTCCGCGGCCTGCTCGCCGAAGGAGAGCGTGTCCACGAAGATGGACATCGTGAAGCCGATACCGCCGAGGCAGGCCACGGCGAAGAACATCGCCCAGTTGGCCTTCTCGGGCATCGCGCCCACCTTGAGCTTGATCGCGAGCCAGCTGAAGAGGGTGATGCCCACCGGCTTGCCGAGCAGCAGGCCGAGGAAGATACCCATCGAGACGCTGCCCATCGCGGCGTCGTAGTTGAACACGTTGAAATAGGAAGGATCGCTGATGACGACGCCGGCGTTGGCCAGGGCGAAGATCGGCATGATCAGGAAGCTCACCCAGGGATTGAGGGCGTGCTCCACGCGGTAACTCATATCCATCGAACCGTGCGCGATGCTCTCGAGACGGCGCAGGATGTGCTTCTGCGGCCCGTTGGGGAACGGCTCGCTGTCGATGCTGTCAAGCTCCTTGAGCTGCGCCAGGTAGCGGTTGCGCTTGCGCACGTACTGGGCCTTGTTGTAGCGGGAGGTGGCCGGGATGAGGAAGGCCATCACCACGCCGGACATCGTGGCGTGGATGCCGCTGTAGAAGAACAGGGCCCACACGATGAAGGCGCACAGCAGGTAGGGGAACATATGCTTCTCGCCCACGTGCCGGAGCAGCAGGGTGAAGAGGATGACCGCGAAAGCGATGCCGAGCAGCAGGAAATTGATCTGGCCGCCGTAGAAGATGGCCACCACCAGGATGGCGATCAGGTCGTCCGCGATGGCGAGGGCGGTCAGGAATACTTTCAGGGATACGGGCACTTTGTCGCCGAGCATCGAGAGGATGCAGACCGCGAACGCGATATCCGTGGCGGTCGGGATGCCCCAGCCGCTGGCGGCCATCGTGCCGTGGTTGACGACCGTGTAGATGAGGGCCGGCGCCACGACGCCGCCGAAAGCGGCGATCACCGGCAGCATCGCCTTCTTGGGCGAGGAAAGCTCGCCGTGGGCGATCTCGCGCCGGATCTCCAGGCCGACCGTGAAGAAGAAGATGACCATCAGGATGTCGTTGATGAACTTCTCGACCGTGAGGTCACGGGGGAAGAGGACGTCCACGAGGCCGTTTTCGCTGTGTAAGTGGAGCTGGATGTGCGTCTCCAGCAGGTCGTGATAAAGTTCGCGGGTGAACGGGAGGTTGGCCAGGAGCATCGCGACCAGCACGCAGGCCATCAGTAACACGCCCTGGAACCAGGGCTTCTTGGAAAGGCGTCCGCTACGTTTGTTGAATTCAAGGACTCCTTTGTTCCAGGTGTAGATAGGAATCAGTCTCATATTGTGAAAAATGCTACCTTAGCTTAGGCGGCGCAAAGGTAGCATTTTCAAGATTTATTTCCAACGGAAATCAGAACAACTTGCCGTTCCATTTGGCGGCCAGCCGCTCGCGCTTGTATTGCTCCTCGAGCTTGGCGAACTGGGCCTTGGTGTCGAGCGTGAAGCTGCCCTGCTGGATCCAGGCGAAGTAGGAGGGATCCGCGTTGTACACCTGGCGGGCGGTCTTGCCCTTGTGCTTGCCGAAATTGATCAGGACCTCGCCCTTGTCGTCCAGGATGAGGTGGCCGGAGAAATCGACGTATTTCTTGCCGACGAAGGAGGCGAGCGCCTTGACGTCGTTCTTGAGCGTCTGCTCACGGTATTTGTCCGGCTCCTGGTAGCGGTCCAGCTGGGCCTTGAGCACCTCGTAGGTGGCCAGGGTGTCGGCCTCGGCGCTGTGGGCGTTCTCGAAGTCCTCGCCGCCGCAGTAGAAGCGGTAGGCGGCGCGGAGGTTGCGCGGCTCCATCGCGTGGAAGATGTTCTGCACGTCGACCATCAGCGGGGCGTGCAGGTCCACGTGGAGGTCCTTGCCGGCGAGCTTGACGCGCTCGAATTCCTCGGCCAGCATCGGCAGGTCGAACTTGGAGGAGTTGAATCCCGCCAGATCGCTGTCCTGCAGCCATTCGGCGACCTCGTCGGCTACCGCGAAGAAGACGGGGCAGTCCGTCAGGTCCTCGTCCTTGATGCCGTTGACCTTGGAGGCTTCCGGGTTCATCGGACGCTGGCAGTTGCGGACATAGTCCCAGGGTTTGATGCGCCAGGTCTTGACGCGCTCTTCACCGCCCGGGAAAACCTTGACGAAGCTCAGTTCGACGATGGAATCTTCAGGGATGTTGAGGCCGGTGCTCTCGATGTCGAAGAAGAGCAACGGCCGGGAAAGCTCCAATTGCATATCTGCGCCTCCTTAGGAAACCATGATCGGCATCAGGATGCCGCAGATCTTCTCGCTCTCTTCCTCCTCCTCGGCCGGCACGATCAGGGCGGCGCGGCGCGGGTCCGCGAACTTCATCACCACCGTCCCGCAGGTCATGTTGGACAGGATCTCGATGAGGAAGGAGGACTTGAAGCCGATGCCGAGGTTCTCGCCGTTGTAGTCGCAGGCGAGCTTCTCATAGGCGGCCAGGGCGAAGCCCAGGTCCTGCGCCGTGATCTCGAGCTGGCCGGCGGCGAGCTCGAACTTGATGTGGTTGGACGCCTTGTTGGCGCACACCGCCACGCGGCGGACCGTATTGAGCAGCTGCACGCGGTCGATCTTGAGGATGTTGGCGTTGTTCTGCGGGATGACCTTGCGGTATTCCGGGAACTTGCCGATGATCAAGCGGCAGACCATCATCGTGCTGCCGAAGGTGAACACGACGGTGGAGGAGTCGAAGGCGATCTGGACGTCGTCGACGTCCTTGTCCAGGATGGACTTCAGCACGCCCGCGGGCTTCTTGTGCAGGATGAAGGAAGCCTTCTCCGCGCACTGGAAGGCGCGCGTGGTGTAGCAGATGAGTTTATGGGAATCGGAGGCCACGAGCGTGGTGCTCTCCGCGTCCATGTCGAAGAAGATACCGTTCATCGCCGGGCGCATCTCGTCGTCCGCCGTCGCGTAGATGGTGCTGCCGATGGCTTCGGCGAGCACGGACGCGGGGACCGTGGCCGTGAGTGCGTCGCTGCCGGCGCCGTTGATCTCGGGATAGTCGGCGGCCGGGAAATAGGGGAGCGAGGAATTACCGTTGCTCCAGAGGCACTCGAAGGAACCCTCGCCGGCGGTCTTGATCGTGATCGGCTGGTCGGGCAGGGCCTTCAGCAGGTCCATCATCTGGCGTGCGGGCACGGCAATGCTGCCTTCTTCGGCGATGCTGTCCACCTCCACGAGGGTGCGAAGGGTCAGCTCCTGGTCGGAAGCCGTGATCTCCAGCTTGCCGTCCTTGAGGGCGAAGAGGAAGTTCTCCAGGATCGGGAGGGCGGTCTTGGCGGGAATCGCCTTGGAAACATCGAGGATGCCCTTGAGGAGGCCGGCGCTTGAAACGTTGAATTCCATATCAGTCTTACTTTTATAATTATTCAGAATATCATTCACGCAAATTTACGAATTAAATCTTGGATTTTGGCATATAATTTGACTTTTTACCCGTGGATATTTTTAAAATACGCTATATATGAAAAAAGGTTTTCTTACCGTAGTGCTTTCAGTGCTCCTGAGCGGCCTGGCGGCGTATGTCATCGTCAAAACCGCCGCACCTTCCCCGAAGGCGGCCCCCCAGGGCGATTATTCCCTCAGCGGACAGAATGTCCGGACTGTCAATCTGTCATTGTCCGATTATCCCGACTTCACCTATGCGGCCGAGAACGCCGTCGAGGCGGTCGTCTATGTCAAAGTGACCATCCAGCCCCAGCAGCGCCAGCAGCGTCAGCAGCAGCCTGATTTCAATCCGTTCCGCTACTTCTTCGGCGACGACGGCGATTTCGGCGGCTACTCCCCGCGCGGCCGTGAGCGCCAGGGCAGCGGTTCCGGCGTCATCATCCGCCCGGACGGCTATATCGTGACGAACAACCACGTCGTGGACGGCGCCACCACCATCGAGGTGACGCTCACCAACAATAAGACCTACGAGGCCACCGTGATCGGTACGGATCCCGTCACCGACGTGGCCCTGATCAAGATCGACGCCTCCGGCCTGCCGACCCTGCGCTTCGCCGACTCCGACAAGCTCCGTCTCGGCGAGTGGGTGCTGGCCATCGGCTGCCCGCTGGGCGAGGAGCTCCGCTCCACCATCACCGCCGGCATCGTCAGCGCCAAGGGCCGTTCGATGCTCGACAACTCCCGTGAGTTCAAGATCGAATCCTTCATCCAGACCGATGCGGCCGTCAATCCGGGCAACTCCGGCGGCGCCCTGGTCAACAAGGAGGGTGAGCTGGTGGGCATCAACACCGCCATCGTCTCCACGACCGGTTCCTATTCCGGCTATTCCTTCGCGATTCCGTCCAACATCGTCCAGAAAGTCGTCGCCGACCTCATCGACTTCGGTTCCGTCAAGCGTGCGATGCTCGGCGTCACCGGCGGTACGGTCAACGACCAGGTGGCCAAGGAGCAGAAGCTCGACGTGACCGAGGGCGTGATCGTGTCCGACGTCGTGAAGGGCGGCTCCGCCGACAAGGCGGGCATCAAGCCCGGTGACGTCATCGTCGCCGTCGGCGAGAGCAAGATCAAGGCGATGCCCGACCTCCAGGCCAAGGTGAACGCCTTCCACCCGGGCGACAAGGCGACCGTCAAGGTGCTCCGCGACGGCAAGCCGGTGGAACTCAAGGTCGAATTCACCGACGGCACCGTCAAGAACGGCACGGTCAGCAGCGACGGCACGGTGGCCTTCTTCGGCGCCCAGCTCAAGGAAGACGAGAACGGCGTGCTGATCGTCTCCGCCGGCACCGGCAAGGTGGCCCGCGCGGGCGGCGAGGCCGGCTTCGTGATCCGCTACGTCAACGACCAGAAGGTGACCAAGCCGCAGGATGTCATCGACATCGCCAAGAAGAGCAAACGCTCCATCGTGATCGAGGGCTACGACGCCCACGGCCGTCCCGGCTTCTTCGTTTTCGGCAAGGACGAATAGTTGTTGAAAACTATTGGAAAAAAATCCCGCGGAAGTGTGAAACTTACGCGGGATCTTTCCGTATAAGAGGGTGTAATCGTTTCAGATAACAAGCTCTATTTCGATATATGCGACAACTAAAAATCACGAAATCCATCACCAACCGCGAGAGTGCATCCCTGGACAAGTACCTCCAGGAGATCGGCCGCGAGGAACTGGTATCCCCGGAAGAAGAAGTCGAACTCGCCCAGCGTATCCGCAAAGGCGACCAGGTCGCGCTTGAGAAGCTGACGCGCGCCAACCTCCGCTTCGTCGTGTCCGTGGCCAAGCAGTACCAGAACCAGGGCCTGAGCCTCCCGGACCTCATCAACGAAGGCAACCTCGGCCTGATCAAGGCCGCCGAGAAATTCGATGAGACCCGCGGCTTCAAGTTCATCTCCTACGCCGTGTGGTGGATCCGCCAGAGCATCCTCCAGGCCCTCGCCGAGCAGAGCCGTATCGTGCGTCTGCCGCTCAACCAGGTGGGTTCGCTCAACAAGATCAACAAAGCCCTCGGCAAGTTCGAGCAGGAGAACGAGCGCCAGCCGTCCACCGACGAACTCGCCGATATGATCGATATCCCCAAGGACAAGATCGCCGACACCCTGCGCGTGTCCGGTCGCCACGTCAGCGTGGACGCCCCCTTCGTGGAGGGCGAGGACAACAGCCTGCTGGACGTGCTGCCCAACGACGACTCCCCGAGCGCCGACCGCGGCCTGACGAACGAATCGCTCAGCACCGAGATCGAGCGCGCGCTGCAGATCCTGACCCCGCGCGAGCGCGAAATCATCAAGAGCTTCTTCGGCATCGGCTGCCAGGAGATGACCCTCGAGGAGATCGGCGAGCGCCTGGACCTCACGCGTGAGCGTGTGCGCCAGATCAAGGAGAAGGCCATCCGCAAGCTCAAGAAGCCGTCCGCCAGCAAACTGCTTAAGACCTACCTCGGCTGATGACTCCGGAGCAATTTCTCGCTTTGAAGGCCTCAGAGGCCGTCAAAGCGCTCTACGGCGCCGACATCGAGGCGTCCGCGATGCAGGTGGGCGTGACCCGCAAGGAATTCGAGGGCGACTTCACCCTCGTCGTCTTCCCGTTGCTGCGCACCTCGCGCAAGAGTCCTGACGCCACGGGCGTCGAGATCGGCGACTGGCTGGTGGCCAACTGCCCCGAGGTCAGCGCCTACAATTCCGTCAAGGGCTTCCTCAACCTGAGCCTGTCCAACCTCTACTGGCGCGAGGCCCTCGCGGCCATCGTGGAGGACGCCGACTACGGCCAGCTGCCCGCCACGGGCCGCCGCGTGATGGTCGAATTCTCCTCGCCCAACACCAACAAGCCCCTCCACCTGGGCCACATCCGCAACAACCTCCTCGGCGCGTCCGTCTCCGACCTGCTCAAGGCCGCGGGCGACGAGGTGATCAAGGCCACGCTGGTCAACGACCGCGGCGTGCATATCTGCAAGTCGATGTATGCCTGGCAGGAGCGCTTCGACGGCGCCACGCCGGAGAGCACCGGCAAGAAGGGCGACCACCTCGTGGGCGACTGCTACGTGGAGTTCGCCAAGATGGAGAAGGAAGACCCTTCCGTGATGGACAAGGTCCACGAGATGCTCGTCCAGTGGGAGGAGGGCGACCCCGCCGTCCGCAAGCTCTGGGAGATGATGAACAGCTGGGTGTTCGCCGGCTTCGAGCAGACCTACAAGGCCCTCGGCATCACCTTCGACCGCACCTACTATGAGCACGAGACCTACCTCCTCGGCAAGGAGCTGGTGCAGAAAGGCCTCGATATGGGCGTGCTGGTGCGCGACCCGGACGGCTCGGTGTGGTGCGACCTCACCGCCGACGGCCTCGACCGCAAGCTGCTGCTCCGTTCGGACGGCACTTCCGTGTACATCACGCAGGACCTCGGCACCGCCGAGCGCCGCTTCAGCGAATACAAGCTCGATTCCCACATCTACGTGGTGGGCGACGAGCAGAACTACCACTTCCAGGTCCTCAAGCTGATCCTGAAGAAGCTCGGTTTCGACTGGGCCGACCAGATCTTCCACCTCTCCTACGGTATGGTGGAGCTGCCCGAGGGCAAGATGAAGTCCCGCGAGGGCACGGTCGTCGACGCCGACGACCTCATCGAGAAGATGTACGAGGAGGCGAAGGCCACCTCCGAGGAGAGCGGCAAGCTCGACGGCATCGCCGACGAGGAGAAGGAGAAGCTCTACCGGATGATCGGCCTGGGCGCCCTCAAATATTTCATCCTCAAGGTCGACCCCAAGAAGAAGATGCTCTTCAACCCGAAGGAATCCATCGACTTCAACGGCAACACCGGTCCCTTCATCCAGTACACCCACGCCCGCATCTGCTCGATCCTCCGCAAGGCCGCAGAGCAGGGCCTGCAGGCCGGTCTCAACCCCGCCGTGGAGCTGAGCCCGAAGGAGGTGCGCCTGGTCAAGATCCTGGGCGCCTATCCGCAGAAGGTGGCCGAAGCCGCCGCTGCGTTCTCGCCGGCGCTCATCGCCAACTACTGCTACGACCTGGCGAAGGAGTTCAACCAGTACTACCACGACACCCCGATCCTCAAGGAGCCCGACGCGGAAGTCCTCAAGATGCGTCTTGAGCTGATCTCCACGCTCGCCGGCGTCTTGCGCAAGGGGATGAAGATCCTGGGCATTGACTTACCGGACAGAATGTAGCATTCCCACTTCCGCCAAGGAAGTGGAGCGCCTGGGCTGGGACTGGATCGACATTATCTTCTTCACCGGAGACGCCTTCGTCGATCACCCCAGTTTCGGCACGGCCTGTATCGCGCGGTACCTGGAAAAAGCCGGGTACCGCGTGGCGGTCGTGCCCCAGCCCAACTGGCGCGACGACCTGCGGGATTTCCGCAAGCTCGGCGCGCCGCGTCTCTATTTCGCGCTCAATTCGGGCGCGATGGACTCGATGGTCAACCACTACACGGCCGCGAAGCGCCTGCGCCACGACGACGCCTACACGCCCGAGGGCAAGTTCGGCCAGCGGCCGGACCGCGCCGTGACCGTGTATACCAGGATCCTCAAGCAGCTCTGGCCGGACGTGCCCGTCGTCATCGGTGGCGTGGAGGCGTCCCTGCGGCGCTTCACGCACTACGACTACTGGGACAACCGGCTGATGCCGTCCATCCTGGTGGACAGCGGCGCCGACTGGCTCTGCTACGGGATGGGGGAGCGCACGATGCTGGAACTCACCCGCGCGATCGAGGCCGGAAGAAACCGCCGGCAGATCGAGCAGATCCCGCAGCTCGCGTTCTACCGCAGCGGCAAGTCCGCCGCCAAGGATCCGATCGTGCTGCATTCCTACGAGGAGTGCTGCCGGGACAAGGTGGCGTTCGCGGAGAACTTCCACCACATCGAGATCCAGGCGAATATGATGCACGCGCGGACGCTCGTCGAGCCGGTCGGCAACGGCTACGTGCAGGTGAACCCGCCCTATCCGCCGGCGACGACGGAGGAGATGGACGCCTGCTGGGACCTGCCGTTCACCAAGCTCCCGCACCCGCGCTACAAGGGCAAGCGCATCCCGGCCTACGATATGATCAAGGACTCGATCATCACGCACCGGGGCTGCTTCGGCGGCTGCAACTTCTGCACGATCGCCGCCCACCAGGGCAAATTCATCCAGTCGCGCAGCGAGCGCTCGATCCTCGAAGAGGTGCGTAAGCTCGCGGCGATGCCCGAATTCCACGGCAACATTTCCGACCTGGGCGCGCCGACGGCGAATATGTACGGCCTGCGCGGCAAGAACCAGGACCTGTGTGCGAAATGCCGCCGCCAGTCCTGCCTCTTCCCGGGCCCCTGCCCGAACATGGACCGCTCCCACGAGCGCGTCCTGAAGCTCTACCGCGCCGTGGATTCGGTCAAGGGCATCCGCCACTCCTACATCGGCAGCGGCGTGCGCTACGACCTTTTCCTCGACGAGAAGGGATTCATCGACGAGACGGGCAAGCCCTACCTGCGCGAGTTGATGCTCAGACACACTTCCGGCCGCCTCAAGGTGGCGCCGGAACACACCGAGGACAAGGTGCTCAACTATATGGGCAAGCCCTCGTTCAAACTCTTCGAACGCCTGCGCAAGGAGTTCGACAAGATCAACCGCGAGAACGGCACGCACACCGAGCTGGTGCCTTATTTCATCTCCTCCCATCCGGGCTGTACGCTGGACGATATGAAGCGCCTGGCCGCAAATCCCTGCCTGAAAGGGATCTGGATGGAGCAGGTCCAGGACTTTATGCCCACCCCGATGACGACCTCCTCCGTGATGTTCTACAGCGGGATCGATCCGCGCACGATGAAGCCTGTATTCGTGGAGCGTGATTCGACGAAAAAAAAGGCCCAGAAGGCTTTGTTTTTTAAGAAATAGGCCTTATACTTGCAGCAAAATTTACTAACCTCTATGGCTTCAGATAATAAAAAACGACACATCGTCAGCTACGAAAATATGTCTCCTGAGCTCGCGGCGGCTTTCGCCGAGAAATATCCCAAGGGCTTCAGCGATTATCTTCCCGATCTCACCAAATACACCAAGCCGGACGGCACGCCGTTCTATGCGGTGATGGTGGAGATTCCGGACGCAATCTATCTGGTGAAAATCAAGGTGCAGATCGACAATCCCGACGACATCGAGCGCTGGCTCGAGGGCGAGGAGGAGGCCGAGGCCGAGTCCGTGGCCGGCGCCACTTCCGCTGCCACTTCCGACGACGATCCGCTCCCTGACGACAACATCTCCCAGTACGGCGGAGACGACGACGGCGCGGATGCGTAATTGTTAAGTGAAAGTATCTCTGGAACATATTCCTGAGCGCAGCAAGCTTTTGCTGCTCAGTCTGATGGTTGGCGTGCTCTCCGGGTGCGCCGCCGTCATTTTGGACTGGGCCATCCACACGGTCAAGCTGCTGCTCAACCAGGACTTCCATTTCAGCTACGACTGGCAGTACCTCGTGCTCCCGGGCATCGGTATGCTGCTCTCCCTGATCCTGGTCCGCTACGTGATCCGCGACAACATCGGCCACGGCGTTACCAAGGCCCTGCTGGCCGTCTCGCGCAACGATTCCAAGATCAAGCCCCACAACACCTGGTCGTCCGTGCTGACCTCCAGCATCACCATCGGTTTCGGTGGATCCGTGGGTGCCGAGGCCCCGATCGTCTACACGGGCGCGGCCATCGGCTCCAACCTCGGCCGCATCTTCGGCCTGTCCTACCGCAACATCACGCTGCTGCTGGGTTGCGGCGCGGCCGGCGCCGTCGCAGGCATCTTCAAGGCGCCGCTCGCGGGCGTGCTGTTCACCCTGGAGATCCTGCTCTTCAACGTGTCGATGAAATCGCTCCTGCCGCTGCTGCTCTCGACGATCTCGGCGACGGTGATTTCCTATATCTTCCGCGGGCAGACCCCGATCTTCGCCTGCACGCTGACGCCGTTCTCGATGGGGAACATCCCGTTCTACATCATCCTCGGCATCGTCGGCGGCTTCGGTTCGCTCTACTTCATGCGGATGACGCTCCGCCTGGAGGACCGCATCGGCAAGCTCGCGAATCCCTACGCCCGCTGGGCCATCTGCGCCCTCGCGCTGGGCCTGCTGATCTTCCTGTTCCCGCCGCTCTACGGCGAGGGCTACGATTCGCTCGGCGCCCTGCTCAACGGCGAGGATTTGGCCCTGGAAGGCCGCAGCGTGCTCTCGTTCCTGCTTTCGTGGCGCTGGGGCGTGCCGGTGCTTTTCGCGCTGATCTTCTTCCTGAAGGTCTTCGCGATGACGGCGACCAACGCCGGCGGGGGAGTCGGTGGAACCTTCGGTCCGACCCTGTTCGCCGGCGCCATCCTCGGCTTCGTGATCGCCCGCTGCCTCAACCTGCTCGGCTGCGGCGTGCCGGAGCAGAACTTCGTGCTCGTGGGTATGGCGGCGCTGATGGCCGGCGTGATGCAGGCGCCGATGACCGCGATCTTCTTGATCGCGGAGATCTCCGGCGGCTACGAGCTCCTCATCCCGCTCATCCTGACGGCGACCGTGGCCTTCGGCACGGTGCGCATCTTCGAGAAATATTCAATCTATACCAAGCGTATCGCGCAGAGCGGCGACCTCCTGACGCACGACAGCGACCAGGCGGTGCTGACGCTGCTGCAGACGGATACGCTGATCCGCGACAAGTATCCCCGCGTCCAGATCGACGCGACGCTGCGCGAGGTGGTGGAGGTCATCACCGACAGCGACGCCGCCGTCCTGCCCGTCATCGACCGGCAGGGACGCTTCCAGGGGATGGTGGACGTGGCCTCGACGCGCCGGGTGCTCTTCGACAGCGCCAAGTACGACGAGCTGCACGTCTACAACATTATGGAATCCGCGCCGGACTTCATCTACGCCGGCGAGAAGATGGAATCGGTGATGAACAAGTTCGAGCGCACCGGCGCCTGGCGTCTCCCCGTGATCGACGCCGACCGCAGGTACCTCGGCTTCATCTCCAAGTCCCGGCTCCTGATGGCCTACCGCGCCGAACTCAAGGAAATCGCTTCGGAAGACTAGCTATGCGGGTGGTGATCCAACGGGTGCGGGAAGCAAGCGTGACGATAGACGGCAAGGTCCGGTCGGCGATCGGACAGGGGCTCCTGGTGCTGCTGGGAGTCGGCCCGGACGACGGCCAGGAGGATCTCGACTGGCTGGTCCGGAAGGTGGCCGGGCTGCGGATCTTCGACGACGGGGACGGGGTGATGAACCGGAGCGTCGTGGAAGTGGGCGGCGAGGCGCTGGTCGTGAGCCAGTTCACGCTGATGGCTTCCACACGCAAAGGAAACCGGCCGTCCTATACAGGAGCGGCCGGCCATTCAATTGCGATCCCTTTGTACGAAGCTTTCTGTCAATTACTCTCACGAGAAATTGGCCGTCCGGTAGGGACCGGGGAATTCGGTGCCGACATGAAAGTGTCGTTGGTCAACGACGGACCAGTCACGATTTGCATCGATTCCAGGAACCGGATTTGACGCGTAGTTCACTTTAGGTATAGTTTATTGTTTCTCACGTCCAAGATCAGGTCGAAGTTTTTCCAGAAGATATTTCCCATGATGGCGTCGTAGCCGCCTTCGGCCATCGCCCCGTTCTGGTTGGTGCTGTAAGAGCCTTCCGTGACGGGGGCGGACAGGCCGCCGACCTTGATGCCATTGATTGCGAATTTGTATCCTTTGTCGCTTCCCCCGATGCCGCCGTGTTTCTTGTCATAGGCGGTTTTGTCCTTCAGCTCGTTCAGCTTGAAGCGGGCTGCACCGGCCGAATTGAAGTTGATTGCGACGCCGGCGCCCGTATCGAGCAGGGCCTTGCCTGCGACCGTCTGGCCGGAGGGGAGCGAGACCTCCATGCGGAACGTCGTCACGCCCGGCTTCTTCGGATCCCAGCTGACCGGCACCGCCGTGAATCCTGCGGTCATTTCCGGGCTCAGCTTGTTCAGGAAGGTGATCTTCCGGTTCTTGTAGTCGATCTTGATCACCCGGTCCGACAGATATTTCATGCCGATCAGGCCGTCCACCTTCTCGCTCTCGAGGATCTCGCGGAAGTTGATGATGGCGGTAACCTGGGGTTTGAACTGCCGGCCGCCCAGCGCGACGGTGACGCCGCCGATGATGATGGGACATTCTTCGGTCCCGTTTCCGGCGCCGGAGATCCGCGCCTTGCCTCTCTGGGCGAAGGTCAGGCCGCTGTTGGCCAGGAACGTGCTGTCGAGCAGGATGTCCGACGCGCCGGTGTCCAGGATGAGCCTGGCGGCTTTGCCGTTGACCGTCGTGTTCAGGTAGATGTGGTCCTTGTAGAACTCAAAATCAAGTTCCTGCGCGGTAGCGGACAGCGGAAGGAGGAAGGGGATGCCGAGCAGGGCGATCCCCAGGAGGGTAAGGATATTTCTTGTTTTCATAGAGATCAGTCTCCAAGCATGAAGATTTCGGCCTGGACCCGCTCGGCGCCGGCATCGGCGATCTCGCGGCCGCGCGTGCCTTCGGCAAACACTTTCTGCGCCTTCTTGAACCAGTTCAGGGCGTTCTGGTAGTCATATTTGTATTCGTAGCACTGCGCGATCATATAGTAAGCCGCGTAGTATTTGGGTCTGTACTCCAGCACTTTCTTGTACAGCTCGATACAGCTGTCGAAGCGTCCTTTCATATAGGCGGAATGGGCGTAATTCTGGTAGGCGGATCCTGTCGTCTCAAGAAGTTTAGGTGAGGGGAGCAACATATCCAGCGCCTTTCCGTACCACGTCTCCCAGTCCGGCCTGTTCAGGTCGGCCTTGACCCTGGCGATCGTCAGCGCCACGCCGACATCCGTGGAGTCCCGTTCCCAGGCGAGGGTGAATTCGCGTTCCTCGACGTTTCTGATGCCGAATTTCTGCGCACATTTTCCCAGATAATAGTGGACCGCGTAGGAATCGTCGCCCAGCTTGTTCACCTTCTCGAAGGTGTCATACGCCTTGTTGTAATCCTCCAGGGCGAAATAGGCGACGCCCGCGACCGGCAGGATGGTCAGATTGTCCGGCTCCTCGGCCAGGAAGTCTTCCGCAAGGACGCGCACCTCGTTGAAGCGCTCCTGGCCGAGAAGGATGTTGGACAATTTGTTGAGGACGGACTCATTGTGCGAGCGTCGCGCCAGCACCCGTCTGTAGTACCACTCGGCGGAATCCCTCCGCTCGAGTTTGTTGAAAGCGTCACCGACCATGACCGCCACCTGGGCGATCGAGTCCCGTTGCAGGACGTCGCGGCCGAGGCTGATCACGGCGCTGAACTGTTGCCCGCGGTTGAGCAGGCTCATCAGGCGGAGCTTGTAGAGGACCTTGTCGGGAAGCAGCTCGGAGAGCTCCGTATAGAGCTCCAGGGCTTCGCCGATGTTGCCGCTTTGGTAGTGGCAGTCGGCCAGTTCTTCCAGCAGGTCGGGTCTGGGCCCCTGTTGCGTGATCATCGCCGACACGGCGGCGATCGCTTCGTCGTATTTCCACAGTTGCTTGAGCTCCTTGACGGCGGAGAGGTCTTGCGCGTTCAGCAGGCAACTGAAGAAGAACAGCGGGAGAAGGAGGAGAGGCTTTCGCATATCATTTAAGTTATGTTGGGAAAGTTAAGTTGGGTCGTTAGCGCAGTTGGAAGATGACGGGGAACTGATAGGTGACGGCGACGATCTCGCCATTGAGCTCACCCGGCGTCCAGTTGGGCGAGGAAGAGATCACGCGGACCGCTTCTGCGTCCAGCAGCGGGTTGACGCCGCGGAGGACCTTGACGCCCGAGACGGAACCGTCGGTCCCGACCACGAACTGGGTCATGACGCGTCCGGCAATCTTGTCCTTGCGGGCGTCGTCGGGATAGACGAGGTTCTCGGAAACCCATTTGGAGAAGGTGTTGGCGTCACCGCCCTGGAATCCCGGCTTCTTGCTGGCCTGGGAGAAGGAGACGATTTTCACCTCCGTGGAAAGCTGCTCGGCGACCTGCTCGGCTTTCCGGGCGATTTCCTTCGCTTCCCGGGCGTATTCCTCGGGGCTCTGCGGAGTTTCCGAGGTCACCGGGACGATTTCGGCCGAACTGACGGTCGGAAGCGGAGTCGAGCTGTCCCTCAGTTGGAAAATGACGGGGAACTGATACGTGACCTTGACGTTGCGGCCGCCCTGCTGCCCGGGAGTCCAGGCGGGGGAGGATTTGATCACGCGGATGGCTTCGTTGTCCAGCAGCGGATGGACGCCGCGAAGGAGCTTGACGTCCCGGAGGGAGCCGTCGGCGTAGATCGTGAACTGGATCGAGACGCGTCCGGAGATTTCACCTTTTTTGGCCTCCTCGGGATAGACCAGGTTCGCGGAGACCCATTTGGAAAAGGCGTTGGCATCACCGCCCTGGAACCGGGGCTTGACATCGACCAGGCCGAAGGGAATGGCTTCCTCTTCGTTTTCCTCTTTCTGGACTTGCTTGACGGGTTCCTGGAGTTCCAACTCCTGGAGGGCCGACTCGATCGGGAGGGCCGATGCAAGGAGTTCGGGGGCTTCGGCCGGCGTCTCGGCGGGGGCGGAGAGAACCTTCGCGCGGGCGGGGTTGCAGACGAACATCGTCAGCGCGAGGATGGGGAGTACGCCTACGTACGCCAGGCGGACGCGGGCAGGGGTTTTCTCTGTGTGCATCATAGCGATTCTTTGTTTAAGTTTGGCATGGTTGAAGCCGTTGGCCATGGAGAAACGTTGCTCTCCGACAGCTTTCCGCACCAGAAGTAATTGATATTGGGTTGCATCGATGCCTTGTTGGATGAGGCCTTCGTCGGCCTCGTATTCGTGCAGGAGCGCCAGCTCCGTGCGGGCGATCCACGCCAGCGGGTTGAACCAGTGGATCGCGGTGACGCCCGTCATCAGCAGGATGTCCAGCGAATGCGCGTGGCGGATGTGCTGGAGTTCGTGCCGCAGGATGGCGGGGTATTTCTCATAATCCTTGCGGCTCATCACGATGTGCCTGCGCCAGCTGAAGGAGGGGATGTCGTGGTCCACGAGCGTCAGGTGGTAGCCTTCACATTCGCGGCCTTCGCCGTCGCGCGTCAGGCGCAGGGTGCGCCAGACGGACACGAGCACCATCGCGAGCACGACCGTGACGCCGGCCGCATACAGGAGCGTGAGCCAGGGGATGGAGACGGCCTGCGCCGCCTCGGGAACCGCCGTGCCGACGAACACCGGCTCTTCCGTCAATACCTCCGGGACGGCCACTTCCGTCACGAAGACGGTGCGCAGGCGCAGCAGGGGCAGCACATGGCAGGCGATGGTCCCGAGCAGCAGGGCCGCCCGGTTGAGCCGGAAGAAGGAGGTCTTCCGCATCACCAGCAGGAAAAAGGCGTAGAAGACAGCCATGTAAAGGCTGGCGCGCCCCAGGTACAGGAGGAATGGCGTAATCATTTCCGTTTGCTTTCGATGGTGGCGATCAGTTGCTTGAGCTCTTCGAGGTCCATCTTGTCGTCTTCGACGAACTGGGACACGAGCAGGGAATAGGAATTGTCATAATAGCGTTCGACGAAGTCGCCGAGCGTGGAGCCGCGGTATTCCTTCTCGGTGAAGGCGGGGTAGTAGCAGAAGCTGTTCGCCATCGGCTTGCGCTTCAGGAACCCCTTCTCTTCCAGGAACTTGACCTGGGTCGCGACGGTGTTGTATGACGGCTTGGGATCGGGAATCCGCGCCACGATGTCGCGGATGAACATTTCGCCTGATTGCCAGACGATCTGCATGATTTCTTCTTCCTTGGTTGTCAGTTTCGCTTTCATATCCGGTATGATTTCAATGCAAATATAAACATAATTTTTATATCTCCTAATTTTTTTCGGAGAAATCCTACAAAAAATCTGACCATCATCAATAATGATGTTAAAGCCAGATAATTTGCGTATCTTTGCAGACTGTTTAGAAGTATGAGAGTTTTATTTGTCTGCAACAATGCATTCGCACGCGGCAACGGCCTGAGCGCTTCGATCCGCGTCACGATGCAGGGCCTCAAGGAGCAGGGCGTGGATGCCCGCCTGATGGCGGTCCGCAATCCGGACCCCAATGGCCCCCAGCCGGATTTTCCGCTGAAACATTTCAAGTTCCCGATATTCGAGCCCCTGATCTATACCAATGGTTTCGCGTTCGCACGTGCGGACAAGAGAGTCATCCGCGAAGCGGTCGCCTGGGCCGACGTCATCCATTTCGAGGAGGCGATGCCCCTGCAGATCATCGTCCGCAAGATCGCCGTCGAGCTGGGTAAGGCCCGCACGGGCACGTTCCATCTCTTCCCGCACAACGTCGCCGCCAACCTGGGACTGCCCAAGCGCAATCCGCTCAACGGTCCGCTGGTCCGCTGGTGGAAGCGCGACGTGTTCGACTACTGCTCGCACGTCCAGTGCCCGACGGAGGAAGTGGAACGCTACCTGCGTGCCAACGGCTTCAAGGCCGAGCTGCGCGTCATCTCCAACGGCCTCGACCTGCCCGCGGAGCCCGTGGTGGCGGAGCCGAAGCAGCCCGGCGATCCGATCGAGATCCTCTGCATCGGCCGCCTCGCGTCCGAGAAATCCCAGAACACGCTGCTGCAGGCGATACGCTACAGCCGCTATGCCGACCGCATCCATCTGCAGTTCGCGGGCAACGGCCCCAAGGCGCGGTATTATCAGAAGATGGCCGCGCGCCTGCTCGACGAGGGCGTGCTGAAGATTCCCGCCAGCTTCGGCTTCTTCAGCGCCGACGAGCTTCGCGCGCTCGCGCGCAAATCCTATCTCTACATCCACTGCGCGTGGGTGGAGGTCGAGGGCCTTTCCTGCCTGGAGGCCACCCGCGAGGGCATCGTTCCCGTGATCGGGGAGGGCGAACTGATCGGCACGTCCGTGTTCTCCCTCTGTCCCGAGAGCCTCTATCCGTCCTGCGACAGCCGCGCCCTGGCGGAGCGGATCGACTGGTGGATCGAGCACCCCGAGGAGCGCAACCGGATGGCGCAGCGCTATGCCGACGCCACCCGTGGCTACGACATCAAAGACTCCATCAAGGCGCTGGTCGCCATGTTCCAGGACGCCATCGACGCCGCGAAATGATGAAGAAGGTCCTTCCGTTCCTGCTGCTGGTCCTGCTGGCCTGCTCCTGCTCGATGGCCCGCTATGCGCGCGGCCCGGAGAGCCGGGACATCGAGGGCCTGTCCGGCTATGACGGCATCATCCGGACCGTGACCTATCCGAGCCGCGAACCGAAACTGTCGGAGCGGCGGATGGTCGTCTATCTGCCGAAGGACTACTACCGCGACTCGCTGAAGCGCTATCCCGTGATGTATCTGCTGCACGGCGCGCGCGGCAACGAGAAGACCTGGATCGACAGCGCCGACGTCTTCCGCTGCATCGACACGCTGCGGCGCGCCGGGCGCGCGGCGGACTTTATCCTGGTCCTGCCCAACATGAACAACTACCGGAACGACCGCGACTACAAGAACGGCCGCGCCATTCCCGCCACGCGGGCCTTCTTCACGGTCAACGGGGAAGTGGAGCGCTATTTCGCCGACGACGTCGTGCGGCGCGTGGACAGCCTCTACCGGACGGTCGCGCGGAAATCCGGCCGCGCCATCGCAGGCATGTCCTGCGGCGCCCTGCAGACGATCTACCTGTCCGCCAACCGGCCGGAGCTGTTCGACTACATCGGCCTCTTCTCGCCCTACACCTATCCCACGTCCGCGGCCAAATACCACCGCGACGTCTATGGCGGCCTGGGCTGGAAGCTCAAGCGGCAGTTCGCCAACCCGCCGGCATTCTATGGTATCTACATCGGCAAGACGGACTTCTTCTATCCGCACATCGTCCTCTTCGACCGCCGTCTGACGCGGCTGGGCTACGCCCACAAATTCGTCGTGAACCCGGGCGGACACGAGTGGTACAACTGGTCCGACTTCCTGGAAGGCTTCTGCCAGGAGATTTTCAGATAACTATTTCAGCAGGCGGAGGCTGATGCGGCCGCGGTCGAGGTCGACTGCGGTCACGGCCACGCGCACCTGCTGGTGCAGCTTGACGACCTTGGTCGGGTCGGCGCCGCGCGGTCCCATCTGGGACACGTGCACCAGGCCGTTGTCGTGGATGCCGATGTCGACGAACGCGCCGAAGTTGGTGATGTTCGTCACGATGCCCGGCAGCTCCATGCCGACCTTGAGGTCGTCGATGCCGTGGATGTCGTCCGCGAAGGCGAACTCCGACGCCTGCTCGCGCGGGTCGAGGCCCGGCTTGGCGAGCTCCTTCAGGATGTCGTTGACCGTCGGCAGGCCGGCGGTCGGGGTGACGAAGTCCTTCGCCTGGATCCGGGCGCAGAGCTCGGCGTTGCCGACGAGTTCTTTGGTGCTGACGCCCAGCGATTTGGCCATCTTGTCCACGATGCCGTAGGATTCCGGGTGGACGGCGGAGTCGTCCAGCGGGTTCTCCGCGCCGCGCACGCGCAGGAAGCCTGCGCACTGCTCGAAGGCCTTCGGGCCGAGGCGGGGGACCTTCCGGAGCTCGGCGCGGCTGCGGAAGCCGCCGTTCTCCGTGCGGTAGCTGACGATATTCTCCGCGAGCGCGGGACCGATGCCCGCCACGTAGGCGAGCAGCCAGGGAGAGGCGGTGTTGAGGTTGACGCCGACGGCGTTGACGCAGCTCTCGACCGTGTTGTCCAGTTTCTCCTTCAGGAGCGCCTGGTCCACGTCGTGCTGGTACTGCCCGATGCCGAGGTTCTTCGGATCGATCTTGACGAGCTCCGCGAGCGGGTCCATCAGGCGGCGGCCGATCGAGACGGCGCCGCGCACGGTCACGTCCTCGTCGGGGAATTCCTGCCGCGCGATCTCGGAGGCGCTGTAGATGGACGCGCCGTCCTCGCTCACCGTCCAGACCTTGCAGCCTTCCGGCAGGCGGATGCGCTTCATGAAGTCCTCCGTCTCGCGGGAGGCGGTGCCGTTGCCGATCGCGACGGCCTGGATGGCGTATTTGTCCAGCATCTGCTGCACGGCCATGATGGCCTTGACCTTGTCGTTCTGCGGCGGATGCGGGTAGATGATCGTATGATGGAGCAGGTTGCCCTGCTCGTCCAGGCAGGCGATCTTGCAGCCGTTGCGGAAGCCCGGGTCGATGGCCATCGTGCGTTTCTGCCCCACGGGGGCGGAGAGCAGCAGCTGGCGGAGGTTCTCCCCGAACACCTGGATGCTTTCGCGGTCGGCCTTCTCCTTCGCTTCGCGCAGCACCTCGCCGCTGATCGACGGCTCCAGCAGGCGCTTGAAGGAATCGGCCACGGCCTCCTTGATCTGCTCGGCCGTGGGACCGGCGGGATAGCCGTGCTCCTGGCAGTAGTCGTAATAGATCTTGGCGTCGCACTTGTCGGCGTCGGTCTCGATGCCGACGTTCAGGAAACCTTCGTTCTGCGCGCGCAGGATGGCGAGCAGGTTGTGCGAAGGGATGCGGTCGAGCGGCATCTTGAAATCGAAATAGCTGCGGTATTTCGCCGCCTCGGCGCTGTCGCGGCCGGCCTTGGTGACCCCGGCCGTCACGCGCCTGCGGCGGAAAATGCCGCGCAGGTTCTCGCGGATCGTGGCGGTCTCGCTCAGGCGCTCGGCGACGATGTCGCGCGCGCCTGCCAGCGCCGCCGCCACGTCGGGCACCTTGTCGCCGACGAACTTGCGCGCGTCGGCCTCCGGGTTGCGCGTCTTGCCGTTCCAGAGGAGGTCGGCGAGCGGCTCGAGGCCAAGCTCGCGGGCGGCCGTGGCGCGGGTGCGCCGCTTGGGCCGCCAGGGGAGGTAGAGGTCTTCCAGCTCCGTCGCGTTCACGCAGGCCTCAATCTTCGCGCGCAGCTCGTCCGTGAGCGCGCCCGCCTCGGAAATGGTCCCGAGGATGGTCTCCTTGCGTTTCTCCATCTCGGCGAAGACGTCCACCCAGTGGCGGACCTCCGCCACCTCGGCGTCGTTCAGGCCGCCGGTCTTCTCCTTGCGGTAGCGGCTGATGAAGGGGATGGTGTCGCCGTCCGCGAACAGGTCGGCGCAGTTCTCCACCTGCCAGTCCTTCAGTCCCAGCAGGCCGGCGACGTGCCGGATATAGATCTCTTTCATATCTGTTTGGGATGGAGTTTGCGGAAGCGCAGGGCGAGCACGCCCCAGAACGCTTCGCCGAAGATGCCGCCGGACATCTTGGACGTGCCTTCCTTGCGGTTGACGAAGATGACGGGCACTTCGGAGATCCGGAAGCCCAGCTTGTGGGCGGTATATTTCAGCTCGATCTGGAAGCCGTAGCCTTTCATCTTGACGGCGTCCAGGTCGATGGTCTCCAGGACCTTGCGGGTGTAGCAGATGAAGCCGGCCGTGCTGTCGAAGACCTTGAATCCCAGCGCCAGGCGCACGTAGAGCGACGCGCAGTAGGACATCATGATGCGGCCGAGCGGCCAGTTGACGACGTTGATGCCGTCGCAGTAGCGCGAGCCGATCGAGAGGTCGGCGCCGCCGTCCTTGCAGGCGGCCAGCAGGCGGGGGAGGTCCTCCGGATTGTGGGAAAAGTCAGCGTCCATCTCGAAGACATACTCGTAATCGCGCTCCAGGGCCCACTTGAAGCCGGCCACGTAGGCCGTACCGAGGCCCATCTTGCCGCCGCGCTCCATCAGGTGCAGGCGTTCCGGATAGACCGGCTGCAGCGAACGGACCACCGCGGCCGTCCCGTCGGGGGAGCCGTCGTCGATCACAAGGATATGATAATCACCCGCTAACGCGAACACCGCCTGCAGAATCTTGGAGATGTTCTCGATCTCGTTGTACGTCGGGATGATGACGAGTTTCTTTTCCATAGTTCGCAAATATACTAAAATTGGACCGCAATAGGCTTTTTTTTCAAAAAAGTTTTATATCTTTGCAATCCCATTTGGAGAGATGCTCGAGTGGCTGAAGAGGCACGTCTGGAAAGCGTGTGACCGTCCAAAGCGGTTCCAGGGTTCGAATCCCTGTCTCTCCGCACAGTGAAAACGCTTTTTTCAACCGATGCCGCACCTTGCTGGTGCGGCATTTTTCGTATCTGGGAAAAATAAAATAAACCGCCAGACAGTAGAATGGCGGTTTAAGAGTCGGATTCCGATTCGGCTTTTGCTTAGTCGGTCTCTGCTCCGTCGTAATTGGAGACGTTAAGAATGGTGTCTTCGGTGGTCACGTTGATGACCTCCACTGCCGGAGTCTCGTAGGGGTGTTTTTCCATAAGATTTTAAATGATTGAGTTAAGGGAACTCAAGTTTAGGAAATATTTACGAAAATAGCAATAGTTCCCCGCAGAAATCATCCTGTCGTCCTCGTCTAGTCGAGCGGCTCGCTCCAGTAATCGGAAAGAGCGAGAATGCTGTCTTCGGCGGCCACATTGACGATTTCCACTTCGGGGGCCTCGTAGGGGTGTTTGATCAGGAGATTTGCTTCCATCCTCGCCAGAGCTTTCGTGTTTATTCTGCGTAGCGCCGCTCGACCTCGTCCCAGTCGATGATGGTCCAGAGGGCCTTGAGGTGGTCGGGACGACGGTTTTGATAATCAAGATAATAGGCGTGCTCCCACACGTCAAAGGTCAATAGCGGACGCAGGCCCTTGGTGACAGGGTTGCCTGCGTTCGTCTCTTGTGTGATGACGAGCCGGCCGTCTTCGTCGGCGGAAAGCCACACCCAGCCGCTGCCGAACAGGCCGGCGCCCTTGGCGGCGAACTCCGTCTTGAAGGTCTCGAACGAACCGAACTGCCGCTCGATCTGCCCCTTGAGCGCGCCGGTCGGGGTGTTGCCCTCGCGCGCCGCGCGGAACTGCGTGAAATAGAGGTTGTGGTTGAGAATCTGCCCGGCGTTGTTGAAGATGCCGCCGTCTGCGTTGCAGACGATCTCTTCCAGGCTCATTCCCTCATACGGGCTGCCCGGCAGGGCGGCATTGAGGTTGTTGACGTAGGCCTGCAGGTGTTTGCCGTGGTGGAATCCCAGCGTGGCGGCGCTGATGACAGGCTCCAGCGCATTCGGAGCGTAGGGGAGTTCGATCAGGTTCATATTGGTCCGTTTAATGTGTTATTTCTACAAATATAAGTAAATTTGTGTTATGAAAAACGTTGCCCTTGCACTCTCAAGCGGTGGCCCGCGCGGATTTGCCTACATCGGTGCCATCGAAGTCCTCCAGGAACGCGGCTACCGCATCACCTCCGTGTCCGGCTCGTCCGCCGGCGCACTGGTCGGCGGCATCTTCGCCGCCGGCGGCCTCGAGCCCTTCAAGGAATGGCTCTACGGCCTCGACCCCGTGCAGGTGGTCTCCCTGATGGATTTTGCGCCCAGCCGCAACTCCCTCGTCAAGGGCGACAAGGTCATCCGCGCCATCAAGGAACGCGTCCCGGACGTGCGCATCGAGGACCTGCCGATCCCGTTCGCCGCCGTGGCGACCGACCTCTTCACCGGCGAGCAGGTCGTCTTCCGCGAAGGCCCGCTTTTCACCGCCATCCGCGCCTCCATCTCCATCCCGTCGATGTTCCGCCCCGTCAAGTGGCGGCGCCACACCCTCGTGGACGGCGGCCTGGTCAATACCTTCCCGCTGGACCTCGTCCAGCGCAACGGGGACGACATCCTGGTCGGCTTCAACGTCAACCGCATCGACGCGGAAAGCATCTCCAGCTTCCTGCAGACGCGGGACGCCATCTCCGAGACCGGCCACCTGTTGCGCGAACGCGCGCAGACGAAGCTGAAGGACACCCTCACGTCCGACGCCGCGCTGATGGACAAGGTCCGCTCGGCGCGCGCAGCCGGCAGCCGGATGATCCGCGAGCGGATCGATGCCGGCCGTCTCGACCGCCGTCTGGAAGCCGCCGGCCGCGAAAACAACATCCCGGTCGATGCCGCCGACAGCTACGCCTCCGTCCTGCAGCGCAGCTTCGGCATCATGAACCACACGATCGCCCGGCTCCAGGTCGAGCTCTACAAGCCGGACATCCTCGTCAACCTGCCCTTCGACTCCTACCACGGCGTCTATGGCTACTCCCACGCCGAGGAGATCGTACAGGAAGGCCGCGCCCTGATGAGCGCGGCCCTCGACCGGTATGAATCCCAGGGGGACTAGCGCTTGATCACGTCGAGCCGCCAGGTGATGCCGATGTCGAAATTGTCGACGCCGATCGAACTGCTCTTGAAATAGACGGCATGCAGACGCAGCCGGTCGCGGTTGGGGAGGGGGAAGAATTCCACTCCGCAGCCGGCGTAGATGTTGCGCGTGCCGGGCGCGACGGCCAGGTCGAGCGCCCGCCCGTGCGCGTCCACGTTGGCGAGGTCGTTGCTCTCGTAGCCCGCCTTGGCGCACAGGTTCCACTTGCCGACGCTCCAGATGATCTTGGAGATGACCGTATAATCTGAGAAAAAGCGCTTCTGGCCCGCTCCCGCGCGGTTCATCCACTCCACGTCGACCGCCAGGCCGCCGAAGACCAGGTGGTTGCCCAGCGCGATGTAATTGATCGTGCGATGGAACTCGTCCTGCACGAAATTCACGCTCCAGAGCGTGTCCCACCACGGCGCGAAACGCCCCGTCCAGGCGAAGTTGAACGCATACAGGTTCTGGAAGCCCAGCGAAAGGGGGGAGTTGCAGAACTGGAACGCGAGCGTCTGGCCCTCGGCCAGCGCGTATTCGGCATTCACGCCGAAGGCGAAACCCTGATAGAGGTTGTTGCAGAAATTGCTGTAGTAGTAGACGTCGATCGGCACGGCGTCGAATTCGTAGCCGCCGATCAGCACGGCATTCTTGCCGGCGGTGAACGCCCAGCGCGGCGTGGCCTGCCAACGCAGATAGAGGAAGTCCGTGGCGTTGAACATGTTGCGCTCGTCGAAAACCTTCTTATTGAGGCGCTGCCGGATGCGGAAACCGAGCTTGTCGGTGAGCGTTCCGCGGACGTTGAGGTTGAAATGGTCGCCGGTGAACTGGCTGAAGTACCGCCCGTCCGCCACCTCCTGGTGGAACGAGGCGCGCGTGTCGAAATACAGCTCCGTGACGACCGGCTGCGCCCCGGCGGAAGCGCACAGCAGCAGGGAAGCGAGACCTGCCAGCAGGGATATCGTCTTGTGCATCATAGGTTCGTTTTGTAAGCGAAAAATAGCAAAAAAATTGCATATCTTTGCAGAAAGAACCAACAACGAACTAAGAATATGGCCACAACTCCTACTCCCCACATCGGGGCACAGAAAGGCGAAATCGCCGAGACCGTCATCATGGCGGGCGATCCGCTCCGCGTCAAATTCATCGCCGAGCGCTTCCTTGAGAATCCGGTCCAGTTCAACAATATCCGTGGCATGCTGGGCTACACAGGCACCTACAAAGGCAAACGCGTCAGCGTGATGGGCCACGGGATGGGCATCCCGTCCATCGGTATCTATACCTACGAGCTGTTCAACTTCTACGATGTCAAGACCATCATGCGCGTCGGCTCCGCCGGCTCCTATGATCCCGACCTGCACCTGGGCGACCTCGTGATCGCGATGGGCGCCTGCACCGACTCCAACTACGGTGCGCAGTTTGAGCTGCCCGGCGCCTACGCGCCGATCGCCGACTTCGACCTGCTGCGCGGCGCCGCCGCGGCCTGCGAGAAGCGCGGCTTCCGCTACAAGGTCGGCAACGTCGTTTCCTCCGACGTCTTCTACTCCGCCAACCCCAAGACCGAGCAGTGGCGCAAGATGGGCGTGCTGGCCGTCGAGATGGAGGCTTCCGCCCTCTATATGAACGCCGCCTACGCCGGCAAACGCGCGCTCACGATCTGCACGATCTCCGACCACGTCCTGACGGGCGAGAAGACCACGCCGGAGCAGCGCCAGACCACCTTCACCAATATGATGGAGGTCGCCTTCGACCTGATCTAATCCGAAAGGAAATAAAGACAAAAAAGGCTTCTGAAATCATTCAGAAGCCTTTTTTGTGGAGATGGAGGGAGTCGAACCCTCGTCCAAACAAAGTCCCAGGTAGCTTTCTACACGCTTATCCTTTCTTTAATTGTCGGCCCGAAGCTGCCGGAAGGCAGGCCACCGCGGGCTTATCCTCTGAATCTTAGCGGGTCTTAGAGGCGTCTGCCCCGCGCATCCGGTTTTGATGATACCCCTGGATCCTGACTGAACCGGCCTAAAGCAGGAGGGATATACGTCGTACCGCAGCCTAGGCGGTATCGATTAATGCTCAATCTCTTGGAGATTAGCAAGCGTACGAATAATTGTAGTTGCCAGTTATGGCTCGAAGACTGGGATTAACGGGCCAGCCCCCTACGCCCGACGTGCTTACCATCCAGAATCAGTGCTGTCAAAACCAGAACATCCCCGAATGATAATGGGGTGGGAGATACTGGGTTCGAACCAGTGACCCCTTGCTTGTAAGGCAAGTGCTCTGAACCAACTGAGCTAATCTCCCGGCTTTTGAGGACTGCAAAGATAGGCTTTTTTCTCGATATATATGTATATTTGCAAGATCAAATATGTTTTCCACGGAATGAACATCAATTTAGAGAATAAAGCCCTGCCGGTGCTGCTGATCACCGGCTACCTCGGGAGCGGCAAGACGACGCTCCTGAACCGGATCCTGACCAACCGCCGCGGCATCAAGTTCGCGGTGATCGTCAACGACCTGGGCGAAGTCAACATCGACGCCGACCTGATCGAGAAGGGAGGCGTCGTGGGCCAGACCGACGACAGCCTCGTGGCCCTGCAGAACGGCTGCATCTGCTGCACGCTGAAGATGGACCTCGTCGCGCAGCTCGAGGAGATCGCCCGGATGAACCGCTTCGACTACATCGCCATCGAGGCCAGCGGCATCTGCGAGCCGGCCCCGATCGCGCAGACCATCAACTCCTACCCGCAGCTCTCGCACCCGTCCTACCCGGGCGTGCCCGTGCCGACGATGGACTGCATCGTCACTGTCGTGGACGCCCTGCGGATGAAAGACGAATTCGCGTGCGGAGACGCGCTGAAGCGCGAAAACATCGACGAGGAGGATATCGAGAACCTTGTCATCGAGCAGATCGAATTCTGCAACATCGTCCTGATCAACAAGGCCTCCGAAGTCACGCCCGACGAGCTCGGCCGCGTCCGCAGCATCGTCCGCGCCCTGCAGCCCAAGGCCGAGATCCTGACCTGCGACTACGGCGACATCGAGCTCGACAAGCTCCTGCACACCGGCCTCTTCGACTTCGACAAGGTGGCCACCAGTGCCGCCTGGATCGCGGAGATCGAAGGCGCCGACGAGGAGGAGCACGACCACGATGACGAGCACGACCACGAGCATCATCATCACCACCATCACGACCACGACGAGGGCGAAGCCGAGGAATACGGCATCGGGACCTATGTCTACGAATCCCGTCCTGCGCTGGATATCAACAAGTTCGACTATATGGTGGCCAAGAAGTGGCCCGAGGAGATCATCCGCAGCAAGGGCCTCTGCTACTTCAGCGCCGACACCGACAAGTGCTATCTCTTCGAGACCGCCGGCCGGCAGAAGACCATCAAGGACGCCGGCTACTGGTTCGCCACGATGCCGCGCGACGAGCTGAAGGAGATGATGCGGCGCGACGCCAAGCTGCGCCGCGACTGGGACCCCGAATACGGCGACCGGATGAACAAGATCGTCTTCATCGGCCAGCACCTCGACCGCGAGGCGATCGAGAGCCTGATGGACAGCTGCTTAGCTGAGAACTAGAGCAAGAAGAACAGGGCTACGCCCGTCACGCTGATGATCACGCCGAGGAACTCCTTCGGCGTGATCTTCTGTTTGTAGATCAGCCAGTAGGGGAGCAGGATGATGACGGGCGTGAGCGCCATCAGCGTGGAAGCGATGCCCGCGCGGGCGTACTGCACCGCCATCAGCGACAGCGATACGCCGACGAACGGCCCGAAGACCGTCGTCAGGGCCGTGTATTTCAGGCCCGCGCCGTCGCGCACGGCCGCGCGCAGCTTCGGCAGCGTGCCGCCGAGCGCCATCAGCGCGAAAAAGCCGACCAGGCCCGTCAGCGAGCGGATCATCGTCGAGGCGAACGGCATCGCCCAGTCGAACGCGGCGGGCGCGTCGGCGGGGAGCGCCGCCTCGTAGTACTGCATACCGATTTTGCTGAGGACCAGCCCCACGCCCTGCCCGAGCCCGGCGCCGATGCCGAGCAGCACGCCCTTGAGGGGCAGGCGGAGCGAGAGCTTGTGCCCGTCGCGCGAGCGGTTGAGGATGGAAATCGAAATACCCGTCAGCGTGACGGCCATCGCCAGCCACGCCTTCCAGGAGAGCGTCTCGCCGAGCAGCACCCAGCCCGCGATCGCGGCGAAGGGGGGCGCGAGCGTCATGAACAGCTGCCCGAAACGGGCGCCGATCACGACATAGGCGTTGAACAGGCAGAAATCCCCGAAGACGTATCCGACCAGCGCGGAGAGGCCCAGCCAGAGCCAGGTCTTGCCGTCGGCATAGAGCGGATACGCCGCCCCGACGGCGAAATAAAGGAGCCCTGCGAGCAGGACGGACGAAAAGACCATCCGGATCAGATTGGTGCTCATCGCACCGATCCGGCGGCTCGCCTGGTCGGCGAAAAGGGCGGAACCCGTCCACAGGACGGCCACGACCAAAGAAAGGATCTCTCCGAGATATTGCATATACTCCTGATTAGCGGAGGCGCAAAAATAATATTTTTTTAATATTTTTGTGAATAACACGATAACCAACCCATTCGCACCACATGTCAATCGTCATGATCATCGAATTGCTGATCGTATTGGCAGCCCTGTATGTTGGCTCGCGATACGGCAGCCTGGCCCTCGGTGCCATTTCCGGCATCGGCCTCGCCATCCTCGTCTTCGGTTTCGGGCTCAAGCCCGGCACGCCGCCCACCGACGTCATCTACATCATCATCGCCGCCGTGACCTGCGCGGGCACGCTCCAGGCTTCCGGCGGTATGGACTGGATGATCCAGGTGGCCGAACGGCTGCTGCGCAAGCATCCCGACCACATCACCTTCCTCGGCCCGCTGGTGACCTTCTTCCTGACCGTCCTCGTGGGCACGGGCCACGTGGTCTACACGATCATGCCGATCATCTGCGATATCGCCCTCAAGAAGGACATCCGGCCCGAGCGGCCCTGCGGCGTCGCCTCCGTGGCCTCGCAGTTGGGCATCACCTGCTCGCCGATCGCCGCCGCCGTGGTCGCCTTCGTGACGATCTCCAACGCCAACGGCTTCCAGGTGTCCATCCCGCAGGTGCTGATGGTCACGATCCCGGCCTGCCTCTGCGGCCTGATGTGCGCCGCGCTCGCATCCTTCAAGCGCGGCAAGGACCTGGACAAGGACCCGGAATTCCTGGTGCGCAAGTCGGATCCCGAGATGTACAAGTATATGTACGGCAACAGCGCCACCACGCTGGACAAGGAGATTTCCCGCGAGGCCAAGGCCTCCGTGTTCATCTTCCTCGGTGCGCTGCTGGTCATCGTGCTCTTCGCCTTCTGCCAGATGATCCATGTGACCCGCGACGGCCAGAGCGTCACCCTGGCCACCGCGCTGGCCCTTCCCAAGATGAACATCATCATCCAGATCATCATGCTGACGGCCGCCGCCTGCAACATCATGTTCTGCAAGGCGCAGCCCAAGAAGGCCGTCGGCGGCGCCGTGTGGCAGTCGGGCATGGTGGCCGTCGTGGCCATCTACGGCATCGCCTGGCTGGCGGACACCTACTTCAGCAACTACCTCGACGAGATGAAGGTGATGCTCTCCGACCTGGTGGCCAATTATCCCTGGTCCATCGCCTTCGTCTTCTTCCTCGTGTCCGTGCTGATCAACTCCCAGGGCGCCGTGGTCGTGGCGATGCTGCCGCTGGCCTACGAGCTCGGCATCGCCGGTCCCGTCCTGCTGGGCGTGCTGCCCAGCGTGTACGGCTATTTCTTCATCCCCAACTATCCTTCCGACATCGCTACGGTCAACTTCGACCGCTCGGGCACGACCCGGATCGGAAAGTACCTGCTCAACCACAGTTTCATGATGCCGGGCCTGATTTGCGTGTCCGTATCCACAATTGTGGGCTATCTGATTACCAATGTGCTGTTTCGCGACTACTTTCTGGGATTTGTCCAGAATTTTTAGCTAACTTTCGGAAAACTAAATTATTTCGCCGTGAAAACTTTCGTCCACCTTCTGACTTTGCTGTGCCTGCTGACGGGCCCGATGGCCTTCGGGCAGGCTGACTCGCTCCGCTTCTCCGTGCGCGGAACCGTGGTCGACGCCACGGGCGGCAAACCGCTTGCCTACGTGTCCGTCACCCTTCCCGGCACCAACTACGCGACCGTCACCAACCAGGACGGCGTCTTCGTCATCAAATCCGACCGGCAGCCCCGCTTCGTCGCCTTCTCCCTGCTGGGCTACAAGCCGCTCACTGTCGCCGCCGACAACGACCAGGCGATGCGCGTGCGGATGTCCCGCGGGGAATACACCCTCGCTCCGGCGCAGGTGATCACCGGCGATCCGCTCTCCATCCTGCGCGAGGCGATCTACAAGATCCAGGACAACTGCCCGGACCAGCCGGAACTCTTCGACTGCTTCTACCGGGAGACGGCCCAGAAGCGCTCGCGCTTCATCTACGTGTCAGAGGCCGTCACCAAGATGTACAAGTCTTCCTTCCGCAACATTTTCGGGCGCGACCGCGCCTCCGTGGTCAAGAGCCGCATCCTGACCAGCCCGCGGGTGTCCGACACCCTGGCGGTCAAGGTGATGGGCGGTCCCGTGCAGGCCGTCGACCTCGACCTGGTCAAGACGCGCCAGTTCATCCTGGACGAGGAATACCTCAAGATGTACAGCCTGGAGCTGGCCGATCCTGTGATGCTGGACGACCGGATGCAGTTCGTCATCAAGCTCGAACCGCTCGCCAAGACGGATTTCGCCCTGCAGTACGGCACCGTCTACATCGACCAGGAGACCCTGGCCTTCTCGCGCATCGAGCTCTCGCTGGACGTCTCCGACGCCGACAAGGCCACGCGCGCGATGCTGATCAGCAAGCCGGCCGACATCCGCTTCAAGCCCAAGGAGATGACGCTCCTGCTCAACTACAAGAGCGAGGGAGGCAAGAGCCGCCTCAGCTACGCCCGCACCCAGTTCCGCTTCAACTGCGACGCGCGCAAGCGCCTCTTCAGCACGGAATTCACCGCGGTCGCGGAAATGGTCGTGACCAACCGCTACGCGGGCGAGGAAGCCGTGCCCATCGCGCGGCAGGAGGCTTTCCGCAGCAGCGAGACGCTCGCGGACAAGTCCCAGGCCTATCAGGATCCCGATTTCTGGAAGGACTACAACATCATCGAGCCGACGGAGAGCCTCGAGCACGCCATCGGCCGCCTGAAGAAAGAATAGCGCAGAAGTGTTCCCGGACTCTTGCTTTCTTAATCGGAAAAATTTATATTTGTTCCGGTTAGTTTAGCGTATTATGTCTGAGAAAAGATTGCTTCTGGGCGATGAGGCCGTGGCCTTGGGTGCTTTGCACGCCGGTTTGTCCGGTGTCTACGCCTATCCCGGCACGCCCTCTACCGAGATCACCGAATACATCCAACGGAGTCCGCTCGCGCGTGAGCGCGGCGTGCGGAGCCGTTGGTGCACCAACGAGAAGACCGCGATGGAAGCCGCGCTGGGCATGTCCTATGCCGGCAAGCGGGCGCTGGTGTGTATGAAACACGTGGGAATGAACGTCTGCGCCGACGCCTTCGTCAATTCCGCCGTCACGGGCGTGAAGGGCGGCCTGGTGGTGCTGGCGGCGGACGACCCCTCGATGCATTCTTCGCAGAACGAACAGGATTCCCGTTTCTACGGCAAATTCGCGATGGTGCCCATCTTCGAGCCCTCCGACCAGCAGGAGGCCTACGAGATGGTCGCCGAGGCGTTCGCGCTCTCCGAGGCGCTCCGCCTCCCGGTGCTGATGCGCCTGGTCACGCGCCTCGCGCACTCGCGTGCGGCCGTTGAAGTAGGGGAGCCGCAGGCGCAGAACGCGCTCGCGCCGGACGACGAGCGCACCCGCTGGGTGCTCCTGCCCGGCAATGCGCGCCGCCAGTACGCTTCGCTCGTCGCGAAGCAGGCGGACATCGAAGCGGCCGCGGCGAAGTCCCGCCGCAACGCCTGCAAGGGCGGATGGAACGACAAGAAGCCGCTCGGCGTCATCGCCGCCGGCATCGCATACAACTATGTCCGCGAGTCGGCGCCCGCCGGCCTGCCGGTCTTCAAGCTTTCGCAGTACCCGCTGCCCGCGCACCAGGTGCAGGAGCTGGCGGCGCATTGCGCGAGCATTTTGGTCGTCGAAGACGGCCAGCCCTTCGTCGAGGAGCAGGTCCGCGGCATCCTGGATGCATCCTATCCCGTCCAGGGCCGCCTGACGGGCGAGCTGCCCCGGATGGGCGAGCTCACGCCCGACTGCGTGGCCAAGGCGCTCGGCCAGGAAGGCGGTCCCGCCTTCGCGGCCGCGCACAACCTCGCCCCGCGCCCGCCGCAGCTCTGCCAGGGCTGCGGGCACCGCGACGTGTACGCGGCGCTCAACAAAGTGGCCGCCGAGTATCCTGACGCCCGCATTTTCGGCGACATCGGCTGCTATACGCTCGGCGCATTGCCGCCGTTCCGCGCCATCGACAGCTGCGTGGATATGGGCGCCTCCATCACGATGGCCAAAGGCGCCGCCGACGCCGGCGTGCACCCGGCCATCGCCGTGATCGGCGACTCCACCTTCACGCATTCCGGAATGACCGGCCTGCTGGACGCCGTCAACGACGGCTCCGCCATCACGGTCATCATCAGCGACAACCTCACCACCGCGATGACCGGTGGCCAGGACTCCGCCGGCACGCACAAGTACGAGGCCATCTGCCTCGCCCTCGGTGTGGAGCGGGAGCACCTCCACGTGGTCGTGCCCCTGCCCAAGAACATGGACGAGATCACCCGCATCCTCCGCGAGGAGATCGAATACCGCGGGGTGTCCGTCATCATCCCGCAGCGTGAATGTATGCAGACCCTGGGCCGCAAGCTCCGTCAGAAAAAAGCGAAAGAACAATGAACAAACGCGATATCAAACTCTCCGGCGTGGGGGGACAGGGAATCCTCACCATCGCGACCGTGATCGGAGAAGCCGCCACGGCGGCGGGCCTGCAACTCAAGCAGGCCGAGGTGCACGGAATGAGCCAGCGCGGCGGCGACGTCCAGAGCGACCTGCGCCTGGCCACCGACGCCATCTGCAGCGACCTGATCCCGCTCGGACAGGCCGACCTCATCATCTCGATGGAGCCGATGGAAGCGCTGCGCTACCTGCCTTACCTGGCTCCCGACGGGACCGTCGTCACGGCCTCGCATCCGTTTGTCAACATTCCCAATTATCCGGAAGAATCGGCCCTGCTGGCCGAACTGGACGCGCTCCCGCACGTCGTGCGGCTGGACATCGACGCGCTCGCCCGCGAGCGGCAGCTGCCCAAGAGCGCCAATATGATCCTGCTCGGGATGGCGGCGCCGTTCCTCGGCCTGCTCAGCGAGGAGCAGCTGCGCGCGGCCATCGCGCGCGTCTTCGCCGCCAAGGGCGACGCCGTCGTGGAGGCCAACCTCCAGGCCTTCGACCTCGGCCTGTCCCATAGTCAGCAAACCGTTAGCAAGTAGTGTAATATGATCTGGAATCCCACTAAAGAGTGCATGAGCCGCGAGCAGATGCGCGAACTGCAGGGCAAGCGCCTGCACAAGATCGTCGAGTACGTCTATCACAACGTGCCCTTCTACCGCAACAAACTGCAGGAGATGGACCTCTCGCCGGACGACATCCGGACGATCGACGACATCACCAAGCTGCCGTTCACGACCAAGAAGGACCTGCGGGACAACTATCCCTTCGGCCTCCAGGCCGCCCCGCAGAGCGAAATCATCCGCATCCACGCCTCTTCCGGCACCACGGGCAACCCGACCATCGTCGGCTACACCCGCAAGGACATCAGCATCTGGAGCGAATGTATGGCGCGCAGCCTGACCTCCTTCGGCGTCACGCGCAACGACATCTTCTCCGTCTCCTACGGCTACGGCCTCTTCACGGGCGGCCTCGGCGCGCACAACGGCGTGGAGACCGTCGGCGCTTCCGTCGTGCCGGCTTCGACCGGCAACACCGAGAAGCACGCCCGCCTGATCCGCGACCTCGGCATCTCCGGCATCGCCTGTACGCCTTCGTACGCGCTGTACCTGGCCGAGACGATGGACAAGCTGGGCATCACCAAGGACCAGATCAAGCTCCGCATCGGCGCTTTCGGCGCCGAGCCGTGGACCGAAAATATGCGCACGGAGATCCAGAACCGCCTGGGCCTGAAGGGCTTCAACATCTACGGCCTGAGCGAGATCATGGGCCCGAGCGTCAGCTACGAATGTGACGAGCAGAACGGCTCCCACATCAACGAGGACCATTTCTTCCCGGAGATCATCGATCCGGTCACGCTCGAACCGCTGCCCCTCGGGCAGACGGGCGAGCTGGTCTTCACGACCCTCACCAAGGAGGGTATGCCCGTGCTGCGCTACCGCACGCGCGACCTCTGTTCGCTGCTGCCGGGCGACTGCCCGTGCGGGCGCACGAACGTGCGGATGTCCGCCATCCAGGGCCGTACGGACGATATGCTCATCATCCGCGGCATCAACGTCTTCCCGTCCCAGGTGGAGAGCGTGGTGCTGACGATGGAGGAGTTCGCTCCGCTCTATATGCTCATCGTGGACCGCGTCAACAACCTCGACACCCTGATGGTGCAGGTCGAGCTCCGTCCCGACTACTTCAACGCCACGCTCGATACGCCGGCCGCCATCTCCGAGCTGGAGAAGCGCTTCGCCGACAAGCTGCGCAGCGTGCTCAGCATCAACGCCAAGGTGCAGATCAAGGCGCCGGGCACCATCGAGCGCAGCCAGGGCAAGAGCACGCACGTGATTGACAAACGCAAACTCTATTGATCCAGAATACTATGACCATCAGACAATTGTCCATCTTCATCGAGAATCAGTCCGGGACGCTGCAGAAGGTCCTCGAACTGATCAAGCAGCTGCGGATCCAGATCATTGCCTGCACGATCGCCGACACGGCGGAGTACGGCATCTTCCGGATCATCTGCAGCGAGCCGGACCGGGCCTGCAGCGAGCTGAAGGCCGCCGGCGTGGCCGTGGCCATCTCCGACGTCTTCGCCGTCGAGCTGGACAACCAGCCGGGCGGGGCGGCCAACGTGGTGGGCCGTTTCAGCGAAGCGGGGGTAGGGATTACGTATATGTATGCCTTCCTGCTGGACGGGCGCGGCATCCTCGTCTTCCGGACCGACCAGGCCGACAAGGCGCAGGAGGTCATCCGCAAGGGCAGCCTGCGCTGCCTGACGGAGAAGGAGCTCCCCGTCAACGCTTAAGGGACTTGTCGAATTCTTCGCGGCTGACCCGCGTCTCGCGGGAATGTTTTGCGTCGTATTGCCGGTCCCATTCCCGGTAGAAATCCATCTTCGGATCTTCGAACAATGACATCTGCTCGGCGGCCTCGTGTGTGAGCTTGCTCACGCCGAGGCCGACTTGCCTGATGGGGGTGACGCCGTCCCAGGCCTCGGCGAGGATGCGGCGCGCGTCCGCCAGGATCAGCGCCGTGACGTCGGTGGGCTGGGGAAGCTGGCATTGTTTCTGGCTGACGCTGAAATCCTTATACTTGACGAAGACGGACACCGTCGCGGCGCGGAAATGGTCCTTGCGGATGCGGTGCGCCACGATGCAGGCCACGTTGAAGAGCGCGCGGTCGATGTCTTTCGGGTCGGACAGGTCCTCCCGGAAAGTCCGCTCCGCGCTGTAGCTCTTGGCCTCGGAGACCTCCGTCTCGACGGGGGAGTCGTCGCGGCCGTTGGCGTTCTCGTGCAGCTGGAGGGCAAATTTTTGCCCGACGAGCTGCGAGAGCGAGCCCAGGCCGAGCTTCGCCAGGTCCCCGATGGTCTTGATCCCGTAGGTGACCAGGCGCTCTTCCGTCTTCTTGCCCACCCAGAGCAGGTCCCGCACGCCCAGGGGCCACATTTTCTGCGGGATTTCCTCTTCCCAGAGGGTGTGGACCTTGTCCGGCTTCTCGAAGTCGGAGGCCATCTTGGCGAGGAGCTTGTTGGACCCGACGCCCACGTTGACCGTGAAGCCGAGCGTCTGCCGGATCTGTTCCTTCAGCTGCGTGGCGACCTCGACCGGGTCGCGCCCCGCGAGGCGGAAGGTCATATCGATAAAGCATTCATCGATCGAGAATTGCTGCAGGACGGGGGAGTAGCTGCGGCAGATCTCGATGAAGCCTTGCGAGCAGCGTTTGTACCAGTCCCAGTCGCCCCGGACGATGACGAGGGAGGGGCAGGTGCGCAGGGACATCGATACGGGCTGCGCGGTCTTGATGCCGAGTTTCTTGGCGGGGATGGAGGCGGCGGTGATGATGCTGCGGCGGTCGCTGGGGTCGCCGGACACCACCGAGGGCACGAGGCGGATGTCCGGCTGGCCCTCCTGCAGCAGCTTGACCGCCGACCAGCTGAGGAAGGCGGAGTTCACGTCGATATGGAAGATGACGCGCCGCACTTCGATCTGGTTAGTCGAGGATGGTGATTTCTCTGTCTTTCAGATACTTGTCGAGGAGGTCGCGCGTGCGGAGCTTGACGAAGCAGGTCGCGGTGCCGTCGGTGCAGGCGAACCATTCGTCCTCCGCCACGCGGCGGTCCATCACGAGGTGGACGCCCGCCGATTCGGGCAGGATGGCGCTCAGGATGGTGGTCGCGCCCACCTCCACGCCGGTCAGTTCGCGGAGCTTGTCGGCCGACGCGAACGACACGCGCGGGATGCCCAGCGCGCCGCAGAAATCGCGCGTCACGAACGGCTTGTCGTCCGTCGTGACGTAGAGGTAGAACTCCGTCTGCTGGCGGTTGCACACGAAGATGGTCTTGACGATGCGCACGCCGATCTTGGCGTCGATGTGCTGGCAGTCCTCCATCGTCAGGCCGGGGTCCGTGTCCACGCGCCCGAAGGGGATGCCGCGTTCCGCGAAAGTCGTATAGACCCGCCGCTGCAGTTCGCTGGCGAACGCCGCGGGCGGTGTGGTGATGATGTCGCTGACCTTGAACATATTACGGGAGAATACCGGAGCGGAGCGCTACAACGATTTCAGCGCGCGGGCCAGCTGGTCCGGGCAGCTGGTGCCGCGTCCCTTGCAGTCGATCCCGTCCAGGCGGGCGATCACGTCGTCCTTCTTCATTCCCGCGCAGAGCGAGGCGACGCCCTGCGTATTGCCGTGGCAGCCGCCGATGTACTCCACGCGGCGCACCACGTCGCCCTCCAGCTCGATGTCGATCTGCTGCGAGCACACGGCTCCGCAAGTCAGGAACGACACCTGCCGCACCCCATTCTCCGTTTTGTCGGAGATCTTCGTCACGTCAAACATATCTCTCTAATCTACTGATACTTTTCGAAATGATACTTCTCCCGGAGCTGGGCCTTGGTCTCCTCGTCCCGGCTCGTGAAATACGCCCGGAAACCCGGACAGAAATTGATATGCCACCGCCAGAAACGCCCCAGCAGGGACTTGGCGTTCTTGTCATAATGCGCCCGCAGCTTGCAGTTCGCGCACGGAAACTCTCCTTCCATAGCAGATAAAAATCAAGTGTTGGATGATTCGTTGTTTTCAATCCCAAAGATAACAAAACCTCTGCACTCCATCCACAAAAACACCCCATTTCATGGACAAACTCCACTTTTCCCTCCACTTGTCCACGAAATCGGCCATTTCCGTGGACGCATTCCATTATTCGCGGCACGGCAGTCGCCCGGGAAGGTTCCGTTCCGCTTCGCTCCACTTCATCCCTCCCAAAGTCTACTTCGTCATCGCTTCGCGATAACTCGTATCCTTCGGGCCCCTCCCTCTGACGAGCCGAGGGTGGCTACGCCTTCCCGCGGCGACTGCCGCTGCCGCTCATCCACAAAATCGCCCCATTCCGTGGACAAACTCACTATGCGCCGCCCCTTGTCGCTGCCTCCATCCTCATAAACGGCCCAATTTGAGGACGACTGCCCCCAATACCCCCATCTCATCCTCAAATACAGCCTGATTTGAGGATGACTTGGCATTTTTCCCGATCTCATCCTCAAAAACACCCCATTTTGAGGACGAAACCCTGTTTTTCCGCCTCTGTCTTTCCCTGAAAAAAGTTGACTCGCAACAAGCGAGAAACAATGTTTACTTATCAAACACAAAAGAAGGAGCAGTACTATGATAAGGTCATAGAGGCTCGTCTCCAGAACGGCTACTCAGTT